>Ga0310697_10000028_pt1 | contig 198078 bp, 164 predicted proteins | sample 172DNAGHGlowgp2_FD_203883 | JGI IMG/M metagenome (GOLD analysis project Ga0310697, IMG submission 203883) | Sheep rumen microbial communities from Palmerston North, Manawatu-Wanganui, New Zealand - 1728 DNA GHGlow gp2 (v2) (version 2) | ecosystem: Host-associated > Mammals > Digestive system...
GATGAACCTCATTGCTGCACTTGGAGCATATTGTTTCTTTGACAACAAACCTGAGGCTATTCAGGGGTATCGTATTGAGGACACTAATCAACTCTCTTTGTTCTAATCTTATCCCGAACTGGCGTATAATGGTAAAATCTCCGATCTTCAAACCCATCAAATTTATTTTGATTCAGCAGGGGCTACAGAACATAATATTGAAATTCTAATAGATGAAATGGAGCAGCATCGTCAATTTGAGGTGGAAGGGATAAAATTCCTAATAATCCAATGTGGCGAAAATAATATTCTAAAAGGCAACACTGGTTGTGCTGAGTTTCGCTGGCCAAATCGCATAGATTTAAAAAGGCGTTTTACGAAATTGCTTAATAAGACGGATATTGTACTTAATCCAGTTCATAGTCGTTGGGGGAGGTTTGGCAATTTTCTTTGTCGTATTAGAAAATTTAGTGAAAACAAACGATATTGTTTTTCCTGTACCCAGATGATTAATAATCAACTTTTTTCCGCAAGAAAAGATCCTGGTCACAATTCCACACATGTTGTTATGCATAGTAAAAAGCGTATTGCGCCCATCTACACGAATGAGATTGAAAACTATCTGCTACAAACTTACGAAATAGAATAGAATGCTCATTAGTAATTGCTAAAACATGCGCTAATACCGTGAATACTACGCAAGTTAACGTTTTTTAGCCTTTATTCTATACGTATTTCTAAAGATTTTTGTATATTTGTAAAAAGTCAAATTTTGAACTTGGGGACATAGCCGGGGACATTCACGGGGACACGGTCAGGGACACCATTGGGGACATCGCCGGGGACATAACTAGGGACGTAAACAAAAATCAAAAGAATGAGAATTGGACATCAAATCTACAATTATCTGTATGATTATACAGACACAGGGACTTATTCTCTCGAAGAAGGGATTAGGCTTCCTGTTTCGGATTATAGTATCATGGGGGCTTATATAAATTTCAAGGAGAATCAAGTATATGTTGTTTTGAAAGACCATACGCATAATGTGATTAACAAAACAATCCACCAGTTTGTTTGTCAGATGGGTGGGCCAAATAATCAGAGTTATAAGCCATTGTATGACCTCAGAGATACTCTTAAGGTCAATGCTAAACAATGGATCAAAAAGTACAAGCAATTACGTAAACAGTTAAATAGTCAAGAATATGAAGGGTAAAAACGTATTTAGCAAGAGAGAGATTGAGTTGATAGAATCACTTATCATCAAAAGATGTAATGCAGAAAGAACTCAGCAAAAGAATATTCGTAGTAAAATGCGTGATTTGGGTTTTTATGGCAGTGACTATGGGATTACAGACATGACAATCGATAAATTCCATAGGCTGATAGATAATGGTGAGATACAAATCTCTGATGGTAAGCGTTTTGTCAATCAGAGCGCTGTTGTTGTCGAAAAAAAGATGCTACCTTTGGGTCGTGAACAAATGAAAATAGGATTACAAGCGTGGTCTGGCGAGAACCCAAAAGTGCTCATACTCGGAACGTTCCCTGGCGAAAAATCATTAGCAGCGCAAGCGTATTACCAGAACAAGTCACACAATTCTTTCTTTAAGATAATGGAAAGTTTGTTTGATAGGCCTATGGGTATGTCTGACAAAGAGTTCATGACTAGTAATCGGATTGCACTTTGGGACTGCATGAAAGAGGCAGACAGGGAAGGGAGTCTTGATTCAAATATCAAGGGATATGCGCCTAACGATATTGATGGTTTTTTGGTGTCTCATCCGTCGATATCTGCAATTATATTGAATGGAACTGGCGAGACAAAGAATGTGTTTGAACAGAACTTTTCTGCAAATAGTTTGAAGTGGAACTGCAAGATTATTCCGCTTCCTTCTACATCAAATTCTCTGGGGAAACCTTTTGAAGAGAAACTGAGACTTTGGAAAGTTGTTAAAGAGATCGTTGAAAGTTAATTCTAAAAAGTAAAAAGAATATGAACGAAGCTAAAATAAAAAAGATAAACCAAGTATTGGCAGATTACTTTGAGAAGAACAAAGGCGTCAAGCGCATTCCTGCATTGGATATGATGGATTATTTCGTGGATGCTGGGATTTTTAATATGGACTATGACAGGCCTGGATTGCCCATACGCAGAGTGCTAAGAGAACTTGACGACAAGAATCAACTCGACTTGATTCCGTATGTCGTAGTTGAAAGAAAGGACAAGAACAGAAATTGGTTCTTTGAGCCATTGAAATAGAAAGTAATGCAAAGATTTTCCAAGAAAGAGGTCGCTATCATTGTTCTTTTCTTTGTGGTTTACATGGTTGGCTATGTTTGGCTGATTAAGCCTAAGGAAAAGACAGAAAAGAAGACGGAAAGGATTTCGATAACACCACAACCTGAAAGACGGCAGACAGAGAAACGGCAACGCAAATCTCTGTCTGCCGACTGGCCATTGGATTTAGGCAAGTACTTCTACACTCTCGATATTGCCCCTGGTTATGAAATGGAAGATGAAGAATACGAGGTTATAGGAGAATCAGGAGGAAACCTGATTGTGAGAAAGCATAACGACTGGCCAGATATTAGCGGTCATTTTGAATGGTACTGTAATGAGAAACTGACAACGACTCAACAGATATTTGACTATGTGGTGGCTCACCATAAAGCCATCGTTAAGCAAATGCAAGAAGTAAGAAGGCGTGGCATCAGTCGTCAGTTTGACGAAGCCTCTTATTATCAAGACCATTATGATGATTATCTGGATGACCCAGAAGATGAACTCCGTTTTCCTCCAGAAATATTCGAAGCCAATGATGATTAATGATGTGAATATGAAGAAGTTCTTATTTATAGTAGCTTTGCTCATCCAGCAGATAGATGTCCTTGCTGTGACTGTTGAGACAACAGTTAATCTCAATGTGTACTATCCTGAGTATACGAAGATCGACTTGATATGTGGGCAGATGCCGAAGGCTGCACAGAAGGATGTGGAATTTTGCTGTGAGGCGGCTTTTACTGGTGAATTGCTGAATGAGTTCAAACATTCGAACATTGCGGACAACCATATCTGCAATGGGGAAATGAAGAAGGGCTATCGTTGTAAGGCTAATACAGGAGGATTCGTCTGGGGCAAAGGCAAATGGAAGTTTATGAGGAAAGCTGACTATCCTACAGATGCAAATGGATGGAATATGGGATTCTGCCAGTTGCTGATTATCAAGGATAGCGCAGTCAGGCCTATTGGCGCAAAGATGAAGAATAACAGAACTATCTACAGGGCATTGTGTGAGAAGAATGGTAAACTGTGCATCATCGAGTCGAAAAAGGTGATGACATACGAGTTCTTCGTAAGGTGTCTGAGTGCCTATAAGGTTACCCATGCTCTCTATCTGGATATGGGCAGAGGTTGGAACTATGCCTGGTATCGAGATAAAGACGGAGTAGTGAAAGAGGTCTTCCCTGAAAGCAAGTTAGCTCCAAGTTACAAGTATAGGACTAATTGGATTACTTTCAATATGTAACAAAAGCGATAAAATGCAGAGAGAATAACGATATACGGAATAAAAACATTAACTTTGCAAACGAAATGAGATATGGCAAACGAAATAGTTGAAACGAAAGCAATTGAGCAGGTAAGTGATAGCCTTTATAAGGGAGTATCCGACATTATTGACAATGCACGGCAAGAGGTTGTCGTGTATGTGAACAAGCATTCTGACTTGATGTTTTGGCATATAGGCCATTATATCAATGAGGATATGGGCTACAAGCAGTATTCTGCCTATGGCAGCAGAATTCTTGCGACACTGTCGCAAAGATTGACTGCACGTTATGGCAAGGGATATACCTATACTGCTGTCACAAGGATGATGAAAGTCGCTCGATTTTATAGCGACGAAGAAATGTTTGCGACACTGTCGCAAACATTAACGTGGAGTCATTTTTTGGAACTCGTTACCATAGAAGATAATAACAAGCGATTGTTCTATCAACAGATGGGCATTGCTGAGCATTGGAGTGTCAGGCAGTTACGAGATAAACAGGATGAGATGGCGTACGAACGTTCTTTGATAGCTGTAAAACCTGAAGATGAGATAGTGAAGACTCTTGAGAAGGTGACTCCAACCCACATGGAGCCAGATGTAGTGCTACGCAATTCATACGTGCTGGATTTCCTGGGACTGAACGGCTACTATTCTGAAGAAGAACTGGAAGATGCTATCGCCAAACAGCTAGAAGCTTTTATCCTTGAACTTGGACAAGGTTTCGCATTTTTGGAGCGTCAGAAACGTTTTACAATTGATGGCACAGACTATTATCTAGATTTGCTTTTCTATCATCGAAAGCTGAAGTGCCTGATAGCTATTGACCTCAAACTTGGAAAATTCAAGCCTCAATATAAAGGGCAGATGGAATTATATCTCAAATACCTGCAGAAATATGATATGCAACCAGATGAGAATCCACCTATCGGTCTTCTGCTATGCAGCGAAGGTAATACAGAACATATTGAACTTATGATGCTGAACGAGGATCACATCAAAGTGGCTCAATACCTTACCTGCTTACCAGATAAACAGTGGTTTATTGACAAACTCAATCGTTCAATACTCATTGCTAAGGAATATAATGACAATCGCTAAGGAATATCCGCACTGTCGGTGAGTAAGAGGACGTAGCCTCCTATGCCTAATTCGTACAAGCGTTGGTTTTATCCTGGACAACGATTTCATTTATATAAACCAAAGGAGCTATCATCAGATATAGAGTAAAAGCTATAAAATTCTGGTGAGGAAATCAGCATATTTGAGAATAGGAATACCTGCATGAGAACCAAGATCGGTGAGATCCTTATCGCCGCTAACAATAAAATCTACAGGTACGCTCTCTGCCATAGAGAGAAGGTATAGGTCTTTGGGGTCTCTGATATTTGATTCTGCTTCGACTGTAATATCTGTAAAAAGGCAAACATCATATATCATCTCAAAGAAATAATATCGAGTCTCAGAAGATATGAGTTTGTCGAACTTCTCGCGGGCTATCACCTTTCTGATTTCATCCAACTGCTGTTCAGAAATATACACTTCTATGTCATGATGGCACAACACATCTGCAAGCGACGAAAGCCGTTTGCCAATCATGAACGAAATCCACAAGTTGGAGTCGAACAAAACTTTCATAACCCCTGTCGCACAGCATTGATTTCTGCCTGAATCTCCTCGTCAGTCATCTGTGGAGTCTTCGGACATGAATTGATAAATCGCTCAACTGAAGTACGGCGCTTACGCATCGTCCAGCCCATACGAGAGGCTAATGTCTCTAAGAATGCTGCATCTTGAGCGGGAACAGACAATACCAGATCTTCCATTTCCTTATTCTTTAAATTACTATTTGGATGCAAATATACAAATATTATTTTGAATGTGTATCATAAATAACGTATTTTTGTATGTCGGACGCAAAATGTCCGACCTTCTTTTTATCTTTGCTGCCGATATGAAGCTACAAGAGTCGTTAAGGAAATGCGACTTCGACAAGATGTTTGAGTACATCGTCAAGTTTGATTCCAAATCGGAAGGAAGCAGGTTCGCCTATCTGGTCGCATACGAACTGCTGTGCGATATGGAGGCAGAAGAGGGTAGAGAATACGACATCGTACCTAATCCATACGCAAAGGAATCAGAAGGGCCGGCATCGGAGATAACCGTCTGGTGCTCTGACCTGGAGGGCTGCAACTGGCAGAAGGCGTTAGGGGCAGAGATGAACTTTTGCCCTGAGGCAGAGCTGGTGCCGTTGGATATGATTGCCGGCATCTGCCTTTGGCATATCACGTTCTATGGTTTTAATCCTGACGAAGAGGAGGAAACTTTCAATCGTATGGGAGAAGAGGAATCTTCAGAAGATGGCCCTGCTTATATGGTAGATATATTAAGCGAGGAAACCAAAGCCTTGCGGCCTGACCTCGTGAAACTGGGACATAAGGAATACGAAAAGCAGTTTCGAATTTATAGGAAGGCTTACATGAAGGAGCTGACAGACCTCGCCAAGCAAGGAGACAAGTATGGGCAATTCTTTTTGGCTGAAGAATACAGAAGGGGTGTACATCAAAGATTCATCAACTTGAAGAAGGCTTTTCCTCTTTATCTGGCTTCTGCTGAACAGGGTATGTATAGGGCGCAGGTGATGTTGGCTTTCTGCTATGAGTATGGTCTTGGGACGGAGGTTGACTTGGATAAGGCAAGAGCCATGTTCAAGCAGGCAGGACAGTCTGAGAAAGGTCATGGTAAACCAGAGGAACATCTGGCCATGCTTGAGGTGAACGAAGAGAATTACGATGAGGCTCTGCGTTGGTTTAAGGAGGCGCAAGGAAAGGGGAATCGTACTGTCAAATCGTATATCTGGTATTTAGAGAAGAAATTGAACTAAGATTGTAACTCTAAACTAACAGCAGAAAAACTATCGATAGTAAAAGAAAGGAACGAACATTTTGTAATCTGAAGGATTCTTCCTATATTTGCACAAAAATATACCAATATGTCGAAACTGAAGAAATGCCTCTATCTCATTAATCTCATGGAGCGAAAGGGTGCGATGACTCTGAAAGAGATTAATGACTGCTATGAGTACTCATCACTATATGAAGGTGAGAAGATACTGCCACGTACGTTCCTGAGATACAGGGAATACATTGAAGAAACTTTCCCTTGTAATATCGATTTTAATCAACGAACGGGTAAGTATGAGTTGCACCGTCATCAGGCTCTATATGGTGAGGATGATTCGCTTTATGACTATCTGCTGTCAGCCTATCATATCGAGGGTATGACGGAACTGGCCCTGAAGCATCGTGATAAAATAATTTTAACCGAGGCGCCAACTGGGGTTGAGAATGTACAGGTAATACTTGAAGCTATTGACAAAAACAAAGGTATTGAGTGCGAATATTACTCATTTAACCATAAAACAGTAAAGCACCAATTACTCATCCCCTACTTTCTACGTACCTGGGAACAACGTTGGTATCTAGTAGCTGAGCCAGACAATCATCATCTTGGCCAATCTGTCTTTGCCTTAGAGAGAATGGACAACATTCGTTTAACAGAAGGGAAGATGTTCCCTTCCAAGAAGATTACTGCTGATGAGTATTTTGATGGCAGTTTTGGCGTGAATCATTCAGATGATCAGAAACCAGAAAGAATACTTATTAAGGTTTATAGTACACAAGCAGAATATGTAAATGCTCTACCTATTCATGAGTCTCAAAAGGAGATAGAGAAGACGGACGAATGGAGCATCTTTGAATATAGGCTGGTTCCCTGCTTTAATTTCTATCAGCAGTTGCTTTGGCACAGGGAAAGACTGGAGGTGTTGGAACCTCTCCATGTCAGGGATGAAATGAAGAAAACGATAGAGAAGATGTTAGAACATTACAGCACACAACGAAAGCCTTAATGAAAGTGTCTCTCAGGAGTTAGATAAAGGCATCTGTGGGGGTGAAAGAAATCTTCCCTGAAAGCAAGTCGGTTCCGAGTTACAAGTATAGGACTAAGCAGAGCAGCAAGATGGGGTAGCAATGCTATTGGTACCATCTCAGGATTGCTGCAACAGGAACCTTTTTAGAGACTATGGATATACAGGGAAACCTACATGTTTCCTGAGGATTAATCCAAGAATCGCTCACTTGTAATCTTTGCTGGTAGGGTGGGTACCTACATGTTGTTGCTCCGTCACCTACGAATCATTCCACCGTTCCCTACGTGTCATTCCGCCGTTCCCTTCATATTGTTCCTCCGTCACTTTACATTCATAGATGACGGTGGAACACATGGTAGATAACGGCGGAAAGGGGTGGATGGAGGCCATTGAAGTATGAAAATTTGGGTGGGAGGGTGGTGTGGGTGGTGTGTTTTTTGAAACTTTTATAAAAAAGTATTATTTCGCCCTTCGCGCGCGCACACGGGGATTTTGTAAAAAAACTCCACCTCCACCACCCTCCCACCCAGAAGCATGAGTCAAAATTGTCGCTTTAACGTTGCGTCATGACGTGCGACCACACATAAAAACTACAGAATCTCTTTGTCGTTTCAATTATTTTTCATACCTTTGTCGTTGCATTTAACCATAGAACGAAAAACGTATGCAGAACGGATTTATCACAGTGGCAGCCGCTATTCCTCAGGTGAAGGTGGCAGACTGCGTTTACAACACACAACAGATAGAAAGTATGATTGCCCAGGCCGAAGGGAAAGGCGTGGAGGTGATCGTCTTTCCGGAACTGTCGATCACGGGCTATACCTGTCAGGACCTCTTCCGTCAGCATGCGCTGATCGAACAGGCAGAGACAGCCGTGATGATGCTCCTCGACTTCACACGTAAACTCGATGTGATTGCCATCGTGGGACTCCCCGTGGTGGTGGGCGACCTGTTGCTGAACTGTGCTGCCGTGATTCAGAAAGGTGACCTTCTGGCATTGATTCCCAAGACCTACCTGCCTAACTACAGTGAGTTCTACGAGAAACGTTGGTTCGCTTCCTCGCAGGACCTGCGCCCCACGGAGATCCGTTTCGCGGGCAACCGTATCGTGGTGTCGCCCGAGCCGCTGCTCATCCGTACCTGCGACGGTGCGATGCTCGGTGTAGAGATCTGTGAGGACGTGTGGGCACCGGCACCACCCAGTAACCACCTGGCCTTAGCAGGAGCCGACCTGATCTTCAACCTCTCCGCCAGTGATGAGCTCATCGGCAAGCACGAATACCTGAAGACCCTTTTAGCACAGCAGAGTGCCCGTACCATCACGGGCTATATCTACAGCGGCTGCGGCTTCGGAGAGAGTACGCAGGATGTGGTGTATGGCGGTAATGCGATGATCTACGAAAACGGAAAGCTGCTCACCGAGGCAGCACGTTTCTCGATGGATGAACAGATGATGGTGAGTCAGATCGACATCGAACGACTCCGCGCTGAGCGGCGCACGAACAGCACCTACGTGAATGCACAGCGTGGCTATACGGCGGTCATCAAGGATGCCCATTCCATCACCCCGCGTGACTTCGTCCTGCTACGTGACATCGATCCCCATCCGTTCATCCCCAACGACAGTGATATGGCAAAGAGCTGCGAGGAGATCCTGAATATTCAGGTGAGCGGACTGGCCAAGCGCATGGTGCATACCCACAGCAAGAATGTAGTGATCGGTATCAGCGGCGGACTGGACAGTACGCTGGCCCTGCTGGTCTGTGTGAAGACCTTCGACCGCCTCAAGCTGTCGCGTAAGGGCATCCTCGGTGTGACCATGCCCGGATTTGGCACCACCGACAGGACCTATCACAACGCCATCGCCCTGATGGAGAGCTTAGGGGTAACCATCAAGGAGATCAGTATCGCCAAGGCGGTGATGCAGCACTTCGAGGACATCGGTCACGACCCGAAGGTGCACGATGTGACCTACGAGAACTCGCAAGCCAGGGAGCGCACGCAGATCCTGATGGACCTGACCAATAAATACGGTGGTTTGGTGGTAGGAACGGGTGACCTCAGTGAACTCGCTTTAGGATGGGCCACCTACAACGGCGACCACATGTCGATGTATGGTGTAAATGCCAGTGTGCCCAAAACCCTCATCCGCTATATCGTAAGGTATGTGGCCTCCACGATGGAGAAAGACGACAAGCGGGGAGCCGACATCCTGTTGGATGTGCTCGACACCCCCATCTCCCCGGAGCTGACCCCTGCCGACGAGCAAGGGAATATCCAGCAGAAGACAGAAGACTTGGTGGGACCTTATGAGCTGCATGACTTCTTCCTGTACTATTTCCTGCGCTTCGGCTTCTCCCCGAGGAAGATCTTTCTGTTGGCGCAGCATGCCTTCAAGAACAGCTACGACGATGAGACGATCCGTCACTGGCTCACCACCTTCATCCGTCGGTTCTTCTCACAACAGTTCAAACGTTCCTGTCTGCCCGACGGTCCGAAGGTGGGAAGCGTGAGTCTGTCACCTCGTGGTGACTGGCGTATGCCCTCGGATGCCATGAGCACATTGTGGTTGCAAGAGATGGAAGAATAGATACCCAAGCCTCCCAAGAATCATGAAAATAAGACATATTATCCCACTCATAGGAGCCGTGTTAGGCATGATGGCGTGCAGCGATGATGACTCGTTCACGACCTCCGCCTCTTACCGTCTGACGTTCTCTGTCGACACGGTGAAGATGGACACGGTGTTCTCGAGGGTAACCACCAGTATGCGCTCCTTCTGGGTGTATAACCGCTCGGGCGACGGCATCCGCTGTTCGTCGATCCGACTGGCCAAAGGAAACCAGACCGGTTTCCGCGTGAATGTGGATGGCACCTATTTAGGACAGACCGCCGGATTCCAGACCCGTGACGTAGAGATCCGCAATAAGGACAGTATCCGTGTGTTTGTGGAACTCACCTCCGTGGAGAACGGGATGACGGAACCGCAGAAGATAGAGGATGACCTCGTGTTCACCTTGGAGAGTGGGGTGGAGCAGAAGGTGAACCTGAATGCCTTCAGCTGGGATGCCGAAATTCTCTCCGACGTGGTGGTGAGTCAGGACCGGGTGCTCGATGGTGAGAAGCCCACGGTGATCTACGGGATGATACGTGTGGAGGAGGGAGCCACCCTGCGTATTGCTGCGGGCAAGACCGTCTATTTCCATAACAACGGCGGACTGGATGTTTATGGGCGTTTAGTCACTGAAGGTACGGCAGAGAAGAACGTGGTGCTGCGCGGTGACCGTATTGACCGGATGTTCGACTACCTGCCATACGACATGGTGAGCGGACAGTGGCAGGGTATCCATTTCTATGAGAGCTCTTACGATAATGTCATCGACTATACCGACATCCACAGCACCTTCACGGGTATCACCTGCGACTCCGCAGCTCTTGACCGACAGAAGCTGACGTTACGGAACACCATTGTCCATAACTGTCAGGGCGCCGGTGTCACGATGCGACACTGTAAGGTGAGCATGGAGAACTGTCAGCTTACCAACACCTTAGGTGCCTGCTTAGATATCTTAGGTGGTGACATCCAGCTGAACCATTGTACGCTGGCACAGTTCTACCCGTTTGACAGCAACCGCGGTCCGGCCTTGTCGTTTGCCGCCGACGAGAAGAACCCGTTGGAACGACTGCTTTGTGAAAACAGTATCGTGACGGGCTATGCCGAGGATGTGGTGATGGGCAGTCAGGCCGATTCTGCCACCTTCGAGTACCAGTTTGTGGCCTCTGTGCTACGCACGCCGGAGGTGGACGATACCGCACGGTTCCATCAGATAGTATGGGAGGATGTGAAGGATACGGCAGCGGTGAGCGGAGAGAAACATTTCAAGCTCATCGACATCGACCAGCAACGGTATGACTTCCACCTGCTGCAGCGTTCTACCGCTGTGGGCATCGCCCTGCCGACGTCGGCCCTCCCTGTTGACCGTGAGGGTAAGCCTCGTGACGAGAAGCCCGATGCCGGATGCTATGAATGGAAGGAAGAAACTACTACTTGATATATGGAAACAATTCAATTAAAACAAGACCTGCTGTTCTGTCAGTTGGAAGAGCTGTCGAACGACGAGCAGCAGTTAGTCAGGAAGGCGATGCAAGCCACCGACAACAGCTATTCGCCCTATTCAAAGTTCCGGGTGGGTGCCGCCCTGCGCCTGGCCGACGGTACGGAGATCATCGGTGCCAACCAGGAGAATGCTGCTTTTCCCGTGACGCTCTGTGCCGAGCGTACCGCTATCTTCGCCGCACAGGCTCAGTATCCCGCACAGCCGATCGTTGCCCTGGCCGTTGCCGCACGCAACGAGAACGGTTTCACGGAAGATCCCGTGACGCCCTGTGGCTCGTGCCGTCAGGTGATCTTAGAGATAGAACAGCGTTATAACCAGACGGTCAAGATCTACCTCTACGGTACGCGTGGGGTGTATGTGATCAACACCGTCCGCGACCTGCTCCCCCTCTGTTTTGTGGAAGAGTCGATGGGATGATTACAGTCCGCACATCTGCCTGTAAGGACAGCTGTCACAGAGGGAGCGGTCGTTGGTGGGCATGAAGGGGTGAGACGGTTCGAAGATTTCGGTGAGCACCCCGTTGAGCAGTGCATTGAATGCCTCCTCGTAGTGACTGATATCCATCATCTTTTCTTTTCCCATCCATAGGGTGGGATCATAGTTATCGCCGGCAGTATGCTGGATGAAGAGCAGGGCAGGGGATACGGGGAGGTTGCTGCTGTTGAGCTGTTGATGATGCCTCACGAAGAGGGAGTACAACAGGGTCTGCAGGTAGTAGTCGGCATGTTTCTTGGGTACGATAGGCTGTTCGAAGATCTCCTCCACACTGTAGATCTTTGTGGTGAGTGCCTTACTGCCTGTCTTGTAATCCACCACACGGATGCGTTCCTCGCCTGTTGCCTTGTCGGTAACCAGATCAAGACGGTCAATAATACCGCCCATGCGGATCCGTAATACACCAGCCGTCGTACTTACTTCTTTCTCATCCTCTACATACTTCTCCAGTCCGATGATATAGAACGGTGCCAATACCTTATCGATCCTGAGCAGTCGTTTCAGGTATTGAATGATCACCTCGCGGTTGATGAGGTGCAGACCGTTCAGTCGTTCCTCCATCTCCTCCCGAGAAAGCTGTTCAGATTTGAACACCTCTTCCCGGAATGCCTGATCCACAGCCCTTTCTATCTCCTCGGGGTGCTTCTCGATATATTCAATGTCGCCGGGCATGATCATCCGGCCCTTCACCTTATATTTGTCATAGAGCAGCTGAGAAGCTTTGTGGAAGATGTTACCGAAGGTCCGGTTATCGATGACATCCTCATCGAGGTTGTCAGGTTCCTTGATTCCCATGATGTGATTGTAGTAGAACTGCAGCTGACAGCGCAGGTAGCGGTTGATAAAGGTTGGATAGATGCCCTTGTGCGCCAAGGCTGTCAGGGCTTCCATCACGGTAGTGTCTTTCTCTATCTTCCTCGGCATGACGGGGAGCAGTTCTTGTCCGGCCTGCAATGATTTCCGTTCGATCTTCAGCTTACTCTCCACCATCAGTTGGAGCATGAACCGACTCATCTCACCAGTATGCCCGTCTTCCGTTGAGTTGTTGTAGAGGATGGTCACATCGTGGGCACGTTGCATGAGACGATGGAAATAGTAGGCATAAACCGCTACCTTGTGATCGATGGTGGTCAGTCCGTAGGCTTTGCGGATGGCATAGGGGATGAAGCTGGCATCGTTGACACCCTTGGGCATGTTCCCTTCGTTACAGGAGAGGATCAGCAGGTGCTCGAAGTCGAGGTTACGGGTCTCCAATACTCCCATCAGCTGAATGCCCATGATAGGTTCTCCGTGGAAGGGTATGCTGGTGCTGGCGATGAGCTGCTGGATGAGTTTCTGCAGGGTGATGGCATCGGCGGTGAGGTCGCCAGAGGCGATCAGGTTCTCCAAGCGGTTCAGCAAAGTATAGGTACGGAACAGTGATTCCTGTTCGAAGGCATCATCTTTCTGGGCTGTCTGCTGTGCGATGGTCCTGACGAGGGTGGTGAGACAGTTGTTGATGTCTTGAAGGGAGAGGTCACGATGGTTCTTAGGGATGATATTCTCCTGCTCTACATAGGTATAGTAGGGATGATGAGTCATCCTTCGGAAAGCCTTCCTGCCGCCGTAGATGAGGTAGTTCAGCACCTGCATGACAAACGAGCTGATCAGTGCATGCTGCAGGGGATAGCCCGTTGTGACATTCACCTGTTTCACCGCATCGGGCAGACAGTGAATGGCGGTCTGGAGAATCGACTCGTCGCACATCACGACAGCGGTTTTCCTGCCTGCTGCGATGCGGTTATCCTGTTGCAGCCATGTACTGATGTATCGTGCCTGGATATCTTCGGTTGTCGCACTGATCAGCGTCACCGTCTTCTCGTGGTTCAGGTTGTCGTAGATCTGCGGGTAGTTGTTGTCCAGTTCGTTGGGGAACAGGGTGAGATACTCGGAGATGAAATAGCCGGCTTCGTTACCCACGAGCATGTCTTCGCGCGTTCCTTTATATATATAGTATTGATCGAAATCCCAGTAGAAAGAGCATTTCTTCTCTTCCTTCAGACGGCGGAACACTTTCTGCTCCACTTTCTGTAACAGGTTAAACCCTACGAAGAGATAGTGCTTGTATGACAGGGAGAGCTGCATGTTTTCAGCAACATCGCGGTAGAGCATGCCCTCGTAAGCCAATCCCTGTTCGCGCAGCCGTTGTTGATAGTCGTGGTAGATATCGCCGAAATGGCTCCACAACTCGAGAAATTTCCGTTTGAGCGCCGTGTTATGGTCTTCTGAGAAATTACTGAAGAATCGCCGGAGGATCCGTTTCTGATCCTCAGAGAGGTATGACACATCATCCAATTCATGAATATCGCGCAGGTTGGCAAACACCTTGTCGGCATCGGCCATGTTCTTGTCGATGTCATCGAAGTCGGCCAGGAGCAGCTGCCCCCATCCGTAGAAATGGTCGAGTGTCTCGTCGATGCCCGTACATGTCGTGAAACTCTTATGCAGATCACAGATCAGTTTGATGGGATCACCCACTAACAGGGACGAGTGCTGACGAAAGAGATCGCTGATGGTGACATAGGCCGGACTCCACAGGGGCTTTCCTGCGAGCTTCGCCAAGTGTTCGTTCAAGAACAGTGAAGCACGTTTGTTGGGGAACACCACGGCAATGTCTGACAGCTCCGTGCCCCATTTCCTTACGATATCCTCGGCTACAATTTCCAGAAATGTTATCATGCCTTCACCTCCACAATTTGATTACTGTACACATACCATAGATAACCTTTCACCTGCTGATGCCCCATCTTTCGGAGCAGCTGCATGTATTCACCCACCTGCTGGTGGTATTCCTCCCGCTGGCGACCGAACTTGAAGTCAACGACAAGAGTGGTCGTGCCATCCGTCATCACCCTGTCGGGACGACGTTCCACCAGTTGTCCATCCTCGTCGGTGGTGAGTATGCTGCACTCGTTGTACAAGGTCCAGCGGGGTGAGAACCACTCGCGCACGTCCTTGTGGTTCAGTCGTTTCTCTAACATGTTACGTATCTTCTCTGCCGACACGTCTTCGTCGTACAGCACACCCTCGAACTCCAGACGGCGTAGCACCTGAGGGATGTCATCAGTGGTGCGGATCTGTGAGAACAGACTATGCAGCACGTTACCCATCTTGATATATTGGTTCCGCTGTCGGCTCTCCTCATCATCCTGTCCGTCATCCGCAGAGATGAAATCCTTGCTCCGGTTACTCTGCCGGAATACGACCTGACTGTCGTAGTGCCGGATATCAATGGGGAAGGGGATGACCTCGCGGAGGAACACATTGGCAGAACGCCCATCATCCTTCTCCTTCTCCGACGTAAGACCATCAAACGATCCGTACTCAAAGGAAATGGGCTGATCAGCCTCTTCGCCCTCTTCATACTGTGCATCCTTCAGCTTGAGGTCAGGCAGTACCTGTTGGATCAGATGACTGCGTGTGGTCGTTGCATCTCTTTTTCCGATCACGAAGAGACGTTGCACGGCACGTGTGAACGCCACATAGAGCAGGTTCAGGTTATCCACGCAGTTCTGCAAGTGCTCATGGGCATAGTCCTTGTCGTAGATGGTCTCATTCAGCTTACTGCTATAGTCGATGGGTACGATGGGTAGCTGGTTGAAGGGTGCCTCGGTGGGCTGGCACCACAGGGTGCTGCCCATCTCGATTCTCCAGTCGCAATAGGGGATGATGACATTGTCGAACTCCAATCCTTTCGACTTGTGGATGCTGATCAGACGGATTCCGTTGATCTCGTTGCTCTGGATGGTCTTCTCGTGGATACTCTCATCCCAGAGAGACAGAAACCCTTCGAGATCGGTACCCTCATCGGCTGTGAAGAGTTGCAGCTGGTCGTAGAACATGCAAAGGTAGGCACTCTGCTCTGTCAGTGTTCCTACCTGCAGCAGCTGACAGAGTTTCTCCATCATGTCTGTCATGGGCATGTGGAGCAGGGTAGGGCGCATGTCGTCGAGGAGGGTGCCTAACATCTCATGTGTGATATGGTTGTACGCTTTCTCGATATTTGCCCTTGCCAACGTGTCCTGTTCATTGACAAGCAGTCGCATGGCATTCACCAGGGTGCAGACGGCGATGGAGGCATCCAAACGGAATGCCTCGTCGCTGACGATCCTCACGTGAGGACGTGTCTGCATGAAATAGTCGGCGATCAGGGGAATATAGCGGTTGGAACGTACCAGAATGGCAATCTTCTGCTGGGGGACTTCTGCCGCCAGCAGACGGTCCACCTGCTGTCCCACCCGTTCCATCATCTCCTCATCGTAGTTGTCTTTCGGTAAGAGCGTCACACTGACGAACCCAGTGTCTGGCTTTTCCTCCGGCCATTTCTGCTTTACGTCGGCATAGGCTTGCTTCAGTTCCTCAGCCTCTTCGGCATTGATCTCCATCTCGGCATTCATCTCGGTCTGTGCAGCATTCACGAAGAAAGCATTGTTGAACTCGATCACACGACGAGCCGAACGGAAATTCTTATCCAGACTATGGATAACCAGTCTGTTGCCACCGGCACCGAACTGTCTGTCAATACCATTCAAGAGGCGCCAGTCACCACTGCGCCATCGGTAGATGCTCTGCTTGACATCTCCAACGATGAGATTCTGGATGACACCGTTGCGGCGCCCCGATGGCTCACGGCTCATGGTCTCTTCTAACAGGATCTTGAAGTTCTGCCATTGTACGGTGCTTGTATCTTGGAACTCATCGATCATGATATGCTCTAACTGGGTGCCGATCTTCTCGAAGATGAACGGACTGTCGCTGTCATCGATCAGATCGTGAAGGAACTGCTGGGTGTCGCTCAACAGGAATCGGTTCGCCTCTTCGTTCAGCTCGCGCACCTTCTGTTCGATGTTACTCAACAGGCGCAACTGGTTGAGATGTCTGAGAGTAACATCTGCAGACAGGTAGAGACGCCATTGACAGGGACGAATGCGCTCTGCCTCTATCAGTAGGGGCATGAGACTGTCCTCTGCCAGCGAGAGGATCGTATCCCTGTCAGGACTGCTCTTCGTCGTCCATTTCTCACGGTCGTTCAGACATTTCTCCACAGTGGCGTTCAGACAAGTCTTGTCACTGAAGTCGGAACCCTGTAACTTTCTGAAATAACTGGGGATACCCCGACTCTTGTTGGCAAAGCTATCTGCCGACAGTCCGTTCTGTTCGATCACATGAAAGAACTCGTCGCCGATGTCATTCATGGTTTTCCTGGCCTGTGAGCGCAGAGACTCCAGTTCTTTGACATACCGGCTGAAGAATCCCTTCTCGGCGATGCGGGCATTCAGTTCCTCACTGTGACTCTTATAATACTCTCGGAAAATGGTCTTGCCGAATTTCTTGATTTGTCCAATCACGTTCCATGACTTATCCTCCTCTATGTTCTGCTCGATATAGCTGATGAGCCATTTCAGTACGATATCGTTTTTGCGTAGCTGCTCCACCAGGATATCCACAGCCTGCTCCTCCACCTGATAATCGTTCAGACCTATGCGGAGGTTGGCTGTCAGGTCTAATTCTCGTGCCAGGTTGCGTAGTACGGTCTGGAAGAAACTGTCAATGGTCTCCACCCGGAAATAACTGTAGTGGTGGATCAGGTTGCGCAGGGCCAGACCTGCTTGCGCCGATGCCTCCTCGGGGGTGATACGAAGGCTCTCGGTGACCTCCTGCATATAGACTGATGATGACGGCAACTGTTTCCAGATGCCAAAGAGCTGGGAGAGGATACGCTGTTTCATCTCCTCGGTGGCCTTATTGGTGAAGGTGACAGCGAGGATATGACGGTATTTCTGCGGATCGTCTATCAGCAGTTTAATATACTCTGTAGCTAAACGAAAAGTCTTGCCACTGCCAGCACTGGCCTTATATACTGTGAGTTGTGAATCCATCATAACTTTCAACTTTCATCTTTCATCTATCAACTTTCATCTTTCATCTTTCATCTATCAACTATTAACCTACCAATCACCAAAAAGCTCCAGACCAATCTTGATGCCAAATCCGTCATATTTAAGGTTCTTGGTGGCAACGAAAGCAGCTATGGAAAAGAGACGATTAGTAAAGCCGTAGCCCACTTCTGTATAAGGATGGGTGCTCTCTCCCAGCAGTCCACTGACATAGATCCGTTCCATCTCAATGATCTTTCCGGCAACAGGGAGGCGTGACATCAACATGAGCGGTGACTCATACGTAACATTGGCACGCACATAGTATCGGGAGGTGTTGTAGTCGTCACGACTGAGAAGCTGGAAATCTCCAGTCCAGTCATCATTCCATCCGCCAGGTATATTATCGTCCTTGAAATTCTCATAGTCCAAGAAAAAAGTTTTGTCACCTTTCAAGAGATAGAAGCCAGTACCCAGACGCATCGATATCGTACGCATCCGGTATAAGCGTCTCATCCAACTGGCATCATACTCCATACGACCATATTCCATGCCAGAATTTGCCAAGCCCTTAATTCCTTGTTCGTAGCATAGCGTAAAGACTGGTCCTCTTTCTTCCCAAGGCATCACCTGCGTAAGGAACATCGGAGCCATGGAGGTATAGACCAAAGGCATGTCTATTGACTTGAAGAAATCCTTGTATATGGCAGAACGTCTGTGATAGGTGAAGCCTGTCGCCACACTCCATCGCTTGGATATATTATGGTTGGCCCTGAACTTGACGTAAGTGTCGTAAAAATAATCCAGTTTGTCGTTGTTGCTCTTCTCATCATCAGGGATGTTGACGTTATAGTCTTTCAACTGCTTCCTGACACTGGAACTGGTGATTCGGTTCCCGTTTCCCACCTGGAGCTCTACATAGCCATTCTTTTCGCTATCATAGGTATAGCGGACCGGTATGTTGAAATAAAACTGGTGGTACTTGAACAGATAGCCAAAACGGGTGGTTGTCTGAATCAAACGGTTAGGAGTAAAGTCATAGCTGAGGTTCAGCTTCATCTTGTAATAGATTCCTTTCCGCTCGCTATATCCCATATACAAAGGATTGAGGATCGGGGAGATACGGAAATAACCTTGGTCGTTCGAACCGAAATGACCCTTGATGCGGTTCACGAGGTTATCACCGACAGCATCCCACAGGATAGTCTTGGCCATGTTCTTCTTACGTACCTTTTGGGGACGCAGGCTCCGCAGGGAGTCTATCGAGTCGCTGTGATGGTAAAGGGCGGCTAAATAAGAGGGTAGGGGAAGGGGGCGCAGACTGTCCATCAATGCCCGGTCGTGACTGTTCACGATACTGTCGGGCAGACAGGGATCTTGGTTATACTCAATAAGGTAGCTGCCTCTGATCTTGTTTCCTAAGTATTTGAACGTGCCTTCCATGTTGGATGATTTCGGCAACAAGGACAAGACTCCTTCTTCACCCATATCGACATTCGCATGGAACCGGATCATGTCGTATTCGCCGGTGAACTCTACATGCATGATGCGCCCGGTAGTGGCATCGGCTACAGCACGACCACTAACCAGTTGTGTGTTATATTTCTTAGGACGGAAGACTATCTCCACGCGGTTGTCTGTCAAAGACGTTATCCCATAACGGTAGATGGGCTCATTCTGCGGATGGAAAGGGGAGAGGAGGTGGTCACCCACGATAGTCACGTCGTACAACTTGGGGGTCATTAAAGGAATCATCGTCGGCATGACATTCTTGTAACGAGGTACAGTACCTACAGCCACCTGCAGGGTTGACTCGTATTTCTGTATTTCCGAGAACGTCACTTTGGAATATGATTCACCCACAAACTCATTGTTGTTTTTTCGGGCTAACACATACATAGAGGGAACAGTCAACAGTAACTTGTTCTTCTTGTCGGTGCGAAAATGATAGCGAAGATAGACATTCATCGTCACACCGTTCACATCCGACTGGATACTCTTCTTATAATTGAAAACACGGTCTAACGCGACGTCATGGTCCTTCGCGTGAGTCGATACCGTCATGAACAGACACAGCCATAGCATGACGATTCCCCTTGTTTTCATGTTGAAAGTATCAATAGGCATGTAGCTCTCTTACAAATTGGGTGTAAAAGTACAAAAAATCCCCGAATATCCATCAAGATACTCGGGGAAATCCTATCTTTTTGTTCTTTTTTATGCTAACTGACTTTGAAATAGCGGATCAGAGGTTATCCCAAATACTTCATCAGAATCTTTGCATTACCGCTGTCACGCAACTTGGCGATGCTCTTCTCACGGATCTGACGAACACGCTCACGGGTAAGGCCCAATTCATCACCGATTTCCTCAAGTCCTTTTTCGTGACAATCGATGCCGAAGCACTCACGGATAATAATGATCTCACGCTCCTTCAATACCTTCTGAAGCACGGCTTTCAATTCCTGTGCCATCGACTCGTGGTCCACATTTCTGTCGGTACGACTGTCATCACCGCTGGGCATCACATCAAGCATACAGTTGTCCTCACCATCCTGGAAAGGAGCATCGATACTTACATGATGACCATCGGCAGCCAGACTCTGACCGATCTTGTCCTCGTCAATCTGGGTGGCTTCTGCCAGCTCACTCACGGAAGGGTGGCGCTGGTTTTCTTGCTCAAATTTGTTAATCTCGTGGTTGATCTTGTTCAAGCTGCCAACCTGGTTCAACGGCAGGCGCACGATACGGCTCTGCTCAGCAATGGCCTGGAGGATACTCTGACGAATCCACCATACGGCATAAGAGATAAATTTGAATCCACGTGTCTCATCAAACTTCTGTGCGGCCTTGATCAGACCAATGTTACCCTCATCAATCAAGTCGGTCAACGTAAGCCCCTGATGCTGATATTGCTTGGCTACTGACACGACAAATCGCAAATTGGCAGTCACCAACTTGTCTTTCGCAGCTTCTCCTTCCGGACCGCCCTTGCGAATCTTCTGTGCCAGCTCAATCTCTTCGTCAATAGAGATAAGCGGAGCACGGCCAATTTCGACAAGATACTTGTCAAGTGCCTCACTTGAACGGTTGGTAATGCTTTTCTGAATTTTTAGCTGTCTCATCTTTTAACCTCAAAAATACCTTAATAAACTGATACTCAATCAAATAACTAAATTATACTCGAAAATCAGTGCAAAATTACAAAAAATAATAATAAGTTGTACGCATATAAGGGTTAAATTGAATTAAAAAGATCATTTCTTTTGTACTGATGAACCGAAACCTCTTTTTAAATATAATCGGCATTATGATAAATAAGAGAATTCGCAATGAATTTAATCCACTCTTCTATCGGTTTATTGAGAAAAATTGAGTATTTTTGCAGATTGTAAATGAAGATGAGGTTATGAATGACTATATCGAAGTGAAAAATGCCCGAGTGAACAACTTAAAGGGAATCTCGTTGAAGATCCCCCGTAACAAGTTCATTGTGGTAACCGGTGTTTCAGGCAGTGGAAAATCATCGTTGGCCTTTGATACGTTATATGCTGAGGGTCAACGTCGTTATGTGGAATCCTTGAGTTCCTATGCCCGACAGTTCTTAGGTCGGATGAGTAAGCCGGCATGTGATTACATCAAAGGATTGCCACCGGCCATAGCCATTGAGCAGAAAGTCATTTCACGAAATCCTCGAAGTACTGTAGGCACGAATACGGAGATTTACGAATACCTGCGCTTGTTGTTTGCCCGAATTGGAAAAACCTATTCCCCAATAAGTGGTGTCGAAGTAAGGAAACATTCCATGGAAGATATTGTTAGTTGTATGCTTCAATATGGCAAGGGAACCAAGTTTGTGGTGATGGCTCCCATGCAAATACATCAAGACCGTTCGTTGAAACGACAGCTTGAGATGTATCTTCAGCAGGGCTATGTGCGGATGTTCCATAGTGGACAGTTTACGAGAATAGACGATTTCATCGAGGATGGCGAGGCCATGAAACATGCTGAGGAGCAGATGAAAGAGTCGGAAGCCCCTACCCTGTGGCTGCTGATTGACCGTTTGGCTGTTGATGACTCGAAAGATGTTGTTTCGCGACTGATCGACTCTGCGGAAACGGCTCTGTATGAAGGAGATGGAGCATGCCGTTTGATGTTTTTACCAAGTAATCTCTCCTATGATTTTTCCACCCGATTTGAAGCTGACGGCATCAAATTCGAGGAGCCCAACGATAACATGTTCTCTTTTAACTCTCCCTTGGGTGCCTGTCCTACATGTGAGGGCTTTGGGAATATCATCGGCATTGACGAGAAATTGGTGATTCCCAACTCCGCGTTGAGTGTATATGATGGATGTGTGCAATGTTGGCATGGGGAGAAAATGACCATGTGGAAGGAAGAGTTCTGCCGACGTGCTGTGAAGGATGATTTCCCTATCTTCGAACCCTATTACTCACTGACTCAGGCTCAGAAAGACATGCTGTGGCACGGACTACCTCATGACTCTAAGGATATTCACAATCAAGTGTCTATTGATGCTTTCTTCCAAATGCTGAGAGAAAATCAATATAAGATCCAGTATCGTGTTATGATGAGTCGCTATCGCGGTAAGACGGTCTGTCCGACCTGTCATGGAACTCGTCTGAAGAAGGAGTCTGACTATGTGAAAATTGGCGGGATGAGTATCACGAATCTCGTGGAGATGCCTATCGGAAAACTTCGTCAATGGTTCGACCAACTGGAACTCGATGAACATGATGCTGCAGTTGCCAAACGATTACTAACAGAAATCAAAAACCGTCTTCAATTCCTTGATGATGTAGGACTTAGTTATTTGACACTCAATAGAGCCTCTAACACCCTGTCGGGTGGCGAGAGTCAGCGCATCAACCTGACCACCTCCTTGGGATCAAGTCTTGTGGGTTCCTTGTATATCTTGGATGAGCCCAGCATCGGCCTGCACTCACGAGATACCCACCGACTGATCCGGGTACTGAAAGATCTACAGTCGTTGGGCAATACGGTAATTGTCGTTGAACATGATGAAGAGATTATCCGAGCTGCCGATTATCTGATCGATATCGGTCCTGATGCCGGAAGGTTAGGGGGTGAGGTGGTATATCAGGGACGCCCTCCCCTATCCAACGTTTTGCCAGATCCTCAACGGGATACCGACAGGTCATATACCTTTAAATATCTGAGTCATGAACTGTCTATCCCTGTCCCTTCAACTCGTAGAGCATGGAATCTGGCCATCGAACTGAAGGGATGCCGAATGAATAACCTTCAGGGCATTGACGTGCAGTTTCCGCTGAACGTAATCACTGCGGTGACTGGTGTATCCGGCAGTGGAAAATCCTCACTTGTCAAGGGTATCCTCTACCCTGCTCTAAAAAGACACATGAACGAGACAGCCGATCAACCAGGCGACTATATATCACTGGGAGGTGACTGGAAATTGGTGAAACATGTGGAGATGATAGATCAGAATCCCATAGGGAAGAGTACGCGCAGTAACCCAGCCACGTATGTCAAGGCATACGATGCCATCCGTCAGCTGTTTGCCGAACAGCCGTTAGCCAAGCAGATGGGCTTCACCGCACAGTACTTCTCATTTAATGCCGACGGAGGAAGATGTGAGGAATGTAAAGGTACGGGGGTGATCCAGGTGGAGATGCAATTCATGGCCGATCTCGAACTTGAATGTGAAGCCTGTCATGGGCAACGTTTCAAACATGATATCCTTGATGTGCGTTTTGCCGGAAAGAATATCTACGAGGTATTGAATATGACTGTGAGTGAAGCCATTGATTTTTTCAGTGAGCATCAGCAGACATTGATCGTTGACCGTCTGCGCCCCTTAAATGACGTTGGATTGGGATACATCAAATTAGGTCAGAGTTCCTCGACTCTCTCTGGTGGAGAGAACCAGCGAGTGAAACTGGCCTATTTCATCGGTCAAGAGAATTCGCTCCCCACCCTTTTCATCTTTGACGAGCCGACCACAGGCTTACATTTCCATGACATCAACCGACTGCTGCGGGCATTTGATTCACTGATAGAACGGGGGCATACCATCATTGTGATTGAACACAACATGGATGTGATAAAATGTGCTGACCATGTGATTGATCTTGGCCCCGATGGTGGTGACCAGGGAGGAAGACTGATCTTTGCCGGTACTCCTGAACAGTTGACAGAATGTACAGAAAGCATTACCGGTCAATACTTGAAAAAAGTGATGATGGACTGAGTCGGGTTCATCATCACTTTCTGTTATTTCTTCTGCATGAAGGCTTTGATCTGTTCGGCGATCTGTGCCATGCCTTTCACACTGGGATGACCGCTTTTCTTGTCAATGTTCTCCAGCTGGATATAAGGAATTTTGTAATGATCGCAAATCGTGCGCGTACTGGTGGTGATATCCTCGCGCAGTCCGTCGTTGATCAGAAAATACAACTCTACATTCGGATATCGCTTCTGCATCTGACTGAGTAGGAATGCCAAGGCAGGACGGTAATAGAAGAAATCATCCTGACGGAGTTTCTCATACTTGTACTCTCCCACAGGCGCACCGGCCCAACTGTCGTTTGTCCCCCCGAAGATAAAGATGACATCGGGGTCTCCAAGATGATTCATCCTTCGTATGAAGGAACGTTCGCTATAGTCGTTTCCCGCATAACCGTAATAGCTGATGGTGGAACCGCTCCACGAGTTGTTGACGCATAGCTTATAGTCATTCTCCTTGATGAACTTGTGCCACCACGTCTGTGTCACATCATCCACATCGGTGTTGTCACCACGTGACTCCTCATAGTACCACATTTCGTTGGTGGCTGGGGTCACGAAGCCCTCGAAAGTAGAATAGCTGTCACCCAGAATGGATACCGATTTCTTCACTTGCGCCGATAACGGTAATGCCATGATCAGGGCGCATCCCAATGTAATGAGTTTGTTTGTCATATCTCTGTCTTTACTGAAAATCATGTTCAAAAGGGCATCGGACCGGGCGCCGGTGCAGGAGGAATGGGCATGTCATCACCACTGTTGAGTTTACTGCCGATAATCTCACCCCCACCGTCGGCATGGTTTGACCCGATGTAGGCATCTTCAGGATTCTGGAAGCGAGTGAACTCTCCGCGGAAGTTCAGCAGCACATCACCTGTAGCACCTTTACGATGTTTGGCGATGATGATCTGTGCCATACCGTGCAGGTCGTTTCCTTTCTCATCCTGATAGATGTGATAATACTCCGGGCGATGAACAAACAGTACCATATCGGCATCTTGCTCTATGGCACCCGACTCACGTAAGTCACTCAGCTGCGGTCGTTTACCATCAATTCCTTCACGATTCTCTACAGTACGGTTCAGCTGCGAGAGAGCCAGGATGGGAATATTCAATTCCTTGGCCAAGCCCTTCAGTGATCGACTGATCGTGCTCACCTCTTCCTGACGACTTCCGAATTTTGCTCCATTGGCATTCATCAGCTGCAAGTAGTCGATCATGATCACTTTGACACCTTTCTCGCGAACCAACCGACGAGCCTTGGAACGGAGTTCGAAAATGCTCATGCCCGGTGTGTCATCAATATAAATAGGTGCACCCTGCAGCTTTCTGATGTTACGGTCGAGTCTTTTCCATTCCTCATCATCCAACTGTCCGTTCAGGATCTTCCTTCCGGAGATCTCACAAACATTCGACATCAGTCGGTTCACCAGCTGTACGTTGTTCATTTCCAAGGAGAAGAAAGCGATGGGCTCATGGTAGTCAACAGCGATATTCTTGGCCAACGACAGGGCAAAAGAGGTTTTACCCATGGCAGGACGTCCGGCAATAATCACCAAGTCGGATGCCTGCCAGCCTGCCGTCATCTCATCTAATCGTGTGTAGCCAGTGGGGATACCCGTCAGACCGGTGGTGTTTGCTGCCGCCTTCTGTAAGATATCTACAGCCTGTGCCAATACAGGATCAATCTGTGTGTAATCCTGTTTCATGTTTTTTTGTGACAGCTCGAACAGGGAACCCTCTGCCTCCTGCATCAGTTCATCCACATCGATCGTTTCATCAAACGCCTTGGTCTCGATCACACTGGCAAAACTGATCAGTTGTCGTGCCAAGAACTTCTGAGCCAGCACACGAGCATGATATTCGATATGGGCGGAAGAAGCCACATGAGAAGACAGTTCTACGATATATGCCGGACCACCCACGTCGTCCAAGGTTCCGTTACGCTTCAGTTCTTCAATCACTGTCATGAAGTCAACGGGACGCTCGTCCATGTTCAGACTCTGTACGGCATGGAAAATTTTCTGATGGCGAGGCTCATAGAATGTCTCCTCACGAATGATCTCACTGACAATGGAGAATGCGTCCTTGTCAACCATGAGCGCACCGATCACAGCACGTTCCAAATCTGGTGCCTGGGGTTGTAAGTGTCCGTATGAGGGGTCTATAGGAGTGTTCGTTTTTCGTCTTTCCGGCATGATGTAGAAGTGTTAAAGTTACCACAAAGAGCGGTAAACGGGACTCGAACCCGCGACCCTCGGCTTGGGAAGCCAATGCTCTACCAACTGAGCTATTACCGCAACGTAACTAAAATGGTTAATTAAAAGGATACAAATAGTGCATTTCAAGAAGAGGAGCCGATACCGGGACTCGAACCCGGGACCTACGCATTACGAATGCGTTGCTCTACCAACTGAGCCATATCGGCAGTTCCTTTTTCAAATGCGGATGCAAAGGTAATACTTTTCAACAAGAAAGAAGAACGAAAAAGAAGAAAATCTGTTGATTTAACAAATTTTTATCTCGTCGTAATATGAAAACAACTCTGCTTTACTTCATATTTAATATAGCATCTTCCCTGCAGTCGCATTTGGTTCAGTACCTCCGAGAGGATCCACTTTAGGGTGTCGTTCTGTACCATCCGCCGTTTCTCACCAAGCGGCTGCATGGTCTTGTAACGGTTGTAACAGATATCGAAGGTGGTACCATACAGATGACAAGAATTCTCAGTGGCGTTCCCATTGTAGTTGCGCAGTTTCCTCACATCTTCTTTTGTACGTAACACACTCGTGACGATGAACTGATGAAGCGGGATGCCCTTGATCTGCAGACTGTCATAATAGGCTCTTCCGATATCATTCAAAAGGACAGCGGCTCGAGGGACAAGATAGGGAACGCTCCGATGCAGCACATCCACATGATAATAGGGTGAAGCTCCCATATAGACCAATTCCTTTTTCCGTGACTCCGCATCAGAACGGTTGTTCACCGGTGATACGCCCCATCGGACTGCCGCTCTCTCCTGAACAGGCTGACTGTCAGGGAAGGCTTCCAGATATCGGGGTACACTGTATATGGGATGTTTCACCAAACTGCCGTCAGCCAGCATGAACTTCGAAGGAACAACGGGCTTTTCGACAACAGGTGTTTCTTCTTTCTCTTGGGGAACCGTGACATTTTCCGTTTCGGTAGTCTTTTCAACTTCAGCAGTTCTTCCCGCTTCAGCATCTTTCCCCTTAAGGGCTTTTTGGTCCATTTCAACGGTCTGTTCAGCCTCTTCTACCCTCCCCTCTTCCAAAGAAGCAGTCTCTTGTTGAGCTGGTTCCGCTATCTGCGGATGGATGCAGCGTACCAGTGCCAACAGACAAACGACGGCAGCAAAGGCGGCAAGGTAATTATTTTTGGTGATCTTGATCATTCTATTTTTTCATTTCGGATACAAAGGTAATACATTTAATCAAATATCGGGAAATAATTCTGTAAAAAAGTATGAAGTGTTCGTGTCTTTGACAAAAATTGCGTATCTTTGCATCACTATTTAATTAACATAATTATATACAAAACAAACAGAATGGGATTGATAAAGTCATTAGTGGTCGGTGTTTTTGCCGTGATCATTTTATCTGGTTGTGCAGGAGATGGTACTTTTAAACATGTGCTGCACGACTCAGATTCGCTCTATACCGAGGAGCGGATGATGACCATTGATGACTCACTGCTTTGCCGTCAGTGCGGCAAGGTTCACCTCCATGCCGCCCGTTTCCATGAGTTGGAGCAGCAGCTGGAGATAGACCGCCAGCGAGGCTATAAGAACTTAGCCGTCAAAGTGGCTATATTTGTCTGTCTCCTTGCCATGCTGGGACTGTTTTCCAGCAGGTTGCTTGTCACCACCGATCTGTCCATTATAGACATTTCTGCCAAGGCCGGTTTCTCTAATCCGTCGGTCTTTAGTCGCTATTTCAGTCGTAAATTCCAAATATCACCTACTCAATACCGACGGACTAACAGTGAGGCTGCCCTCTAAGATCGTGAAGTCATGGAGGTCTTTTTATATCTGGCACACCATCGCTTTGTTTATGACGTTTCTACGATTCGTTTATGACGTTTCTATGATTCGTTCGTGACGTTGCAACGAGTTGTAGATGCCGTTGAAACCACCTATAGACAAAGGAGTAACGAGTCTAAAGTAACATTCCTGCCAGCGTCCGACTTTTGTCAACCAACCGTCAGCCATACTTCGGACAGCTGATTTGTTACTTTTCTTTCTTATTCTTGATTTATACTTATTTAACCACTTGTTATTTTATCTAAAAGTCATGACCATTTGTCGGAAACTCTTGACCATTTGTCTTTCTTATTGCGCGCTTGCGTAATATCAAGTAATTTTGTCAAAAAAGTTCCTACTGTGGCGGTTCGTATGTAGGTAACTTCAACCAGTTCGGTAAGGTCTATCGTATCATGGCCAACGCTGCCCCCGAATACCGCCTCGATCCCTCATCCCTGAATAATATATTCGTGCGTGTACATGGAGGTAAGATGTCACCGATCTCTGAGTTTGTCACATTGAAAGAGGTTGTCGGCTCGGCATCTGTTGATCACTTCAACCTGTTCCAGAGCATCACCTGTGGTGTGATGACCGCCAGTGGATATTCTGAGGGTGATGCCCACAAGGCCATTGCTGAAGTGTTCAAAGAGACCATGCCCAATGGCTACGGCTACGAATACGGTGGTATGTCACGTGAGGTTGAGGAGGCTTCCGGCTCCAATGCTACCGCCCTTATATATATAATATGTGTCATCCTTATCTATCTTATTCTGGCATCACTCTATAATTCATGGTTCACTCCATGGGCGGTGCTGCTCAGTGTGCCCTTCGGACTGATGGGATCGTTCGGTGCGATATGGCTCGTTTCACTTGTACACCTGCCGGGTATGGAGAACAATATCTATCTTCAGACGGGTGTCATCATGCTGATTGGTTTGTTGGCAAAGACCGCCATTCTGATCACAGAGTTCGCTTCAGAGCGTCGTGCCCAGGGTCTGAGCATCCGCGATGCAGCCTTTGCTGCCTGCGAAGAACGTCTGCGTCCGATTCTGATGACCGTCGTTACGATGATTGCGGGTATGATTCCGCTCATCATCGCTGGTGGTGCCGGTGCCAACGGAAACCGTGTTCTTGCCCTTGGTGTCACCGCAGGTATGGCCGTGGGTACCCTCGCCCTGCTCTTCGTTGTTCCCGCCTTCTTCATCGTGTTCCAGAAACTGCATGAGAAGTATCAGGGTAAGCCAGTAGAAGTGAGTAGTGAAGACCCATGTTGAAAGAATGTTTGATCCTGACACTGAAATAGATGATTACGAGCTTCTAATATAATATTTGATAAAACCTCTGCGGGTGATGGTTCAACTCCCTCACCCGCAACAAACAAATAAAAAAGGATGAGAAAGAACACATTCATAATACTCGCTGCAACCCTCTTACTCACGAACTGTGGCATATATAATAAGTACGAGCAGAAAAACGAGATACCTGCCGATGTCATTGGTGCAACGCAGGATGTTCAGGCGGTCCAGGGTGGTACGTCATTATCCCAGATGACTTGGCGCGATTTTTTCACCGATCCGTTGCTGCAGCAGCTTATTGAGCAGGTGCTGGCCAACAACACCGACTTGAACTCGGCGCGTATCGCCGTGGAGAAGAGTGAGGCTTCGCTCAAAGCCGCCAAGATGGCCTATCTGCCCTCACTCTATTTCTCCCCACAGGGTACGTTGTCAAAGTTCGATGACAACCCATGGTCGAAGACCTATAACCTACCACTGCAGATGCAGATGGACGTTGACGTGTTTGGCAGTATCACCAACAAGAAACGTGCTGCCAAAGCCGTACTCCTTCAGGCTCAGGTACGAGAAGAGGCTGTGCGTGCCAATCTCATTTCGACGACAGCGCAGCAATACTATATGTTGCAGGTACTCGATCAGCAACTGGAGATTCTCACCCAGACCGACAGTTTGTGGAACGTCTCTCTGGAAACGGAGAAAACATTGTGGGAAAACGGAAAAGTCTATTCCACTGCGGTGAACCAGATGGAGTCATCATATCTCAACGTAAAGACACAGATTGTGGATGTTCGCCGCAATATCCGTGGTGTGGAGAATGCCATCTGCCGTCTTCTCGCCATTACACCCCAGCACATCAAGCGGAACAAATGGGGCAGTTCTGCCTTGCATCATCCTCAATCTGAGGGGGACACCGGTCAGCGTATGTTCGACACCCAGTTCCTGAAGGTAGGCGTTCCTGCCACTATGCTTGAGCAACGCCCGGATATCCGTATGGCTAACCATGCCATGGAAGAGGCATTCTACAACACGCAAGCTGCGCGTTCGGCCTTTTTCCCCAGTATTTCATTACAGGGTGTTGCCGGATGGACCAACAGTGCTGGTAGTGTGGTTGTGAACCCAGGTAAGCTCTTGCTCAATGCCATCGGTTCGCTCACACAGCCCATCTTTGCCCGTGGTAGATTGTTGTCGAACTATAAGATTGCCAAGCTCACCCAAGAGGATCTGCAACGGAAATATGTTCAGACTGTTATTGATGCAGGCAATCAGGTAAACGATGCTCTGGCCGACTGTCAGGCAGCCCGCGAGAAACACAGTTATTACCATCGTCAGGTGGAGGTACTGCGAGAAGCATACGTGGGAACCCACGAACTGATGGACAACGGAAAATCCAACTATCTCGAAGTGCTGACCGCTCAGGAGAGTCTTCTCAACGCCCAGTTGAGTGAAGCCATGAATATGTATAACGGCTCACAGGCAGTGATCGCCCTTTACATTGCTCTCGGCGGTGGTGTGAAGTAATGTGGAAATGAAGAAGTTTCTATCAATAGCCATCGGTATCATGATGGTGATGATTGGTGCTGATGCCCAGACACAGAAGCTGCAGCGGATGCTTCGGCATAACGACAGTCTGATGACCGTTCGTTACCGTAGTGGCAATATCGACACGAATTATATCACACGTCCGACAACCAAATGGACCATCGTGGCACGAATGAATGTGTCGGGAGCGAAAATAGAGACAGAAGGTATAGACAACGGCATTCCTTTCAAGTCGGAAATGAAAGCCGACTACAAATCTACTCTAAGTGTTGGAGTGAGTTACTTGGGTTTCTCGCTCAGTGCTGCTCTCAATCCGGCCAAACTGTTAGGCAGATACCGTGACTATGAACTGAACTTCAACTCCTATGGCAAACGGTATGGCTTCGACATCATCTATCAGGACGCCCATAACTTCAAGGGATGGCATGACCATGAAGGGATGGACCGTATCGTGTTGCAAGACGGCATGCTAAAGGTGAAGACGTTGAACGTGAATGCGTTCTACGTCTTCAACAGCCGTCGTTTCTCCTACCCTGCTGCGTTCACACAGAGCTATATCCAGCGACGTTCTGCAGGTAGTTTTATGCTGGCAGCATCGGGACAGGGACAGCATGCCACCCTCGATTACACGCAGAAGACCGACATGAAGATGACAAATATCGGTCTCGGTATGGGATATGGATATAACTACGTGCCAAGAGAGGGTTGGCTGCTGCATCTCTCTGCCCTGCCCACCTTCATCGTCTATAGCAAGACATCCATAACCTTCGGAGATAACCGGGTGCCCCTGAGCTATCATTTCCCCGAGGTAATCATCACGGGGCGCGAAGCCGTGGTACGACAATGGAGTAACAAATTCCTGGGATTATCGATGGTTTTCAACTTCACCAATATCGGCGACGAAGAGCGGCTGGCCGTGCATAACATCAAATGGCGTGTCCGCGCATTCTTTGGTCTAAGATTATGATATAACACAATTTTCTCACAAATCGCTTTGTTACATCAGCATTATTTTGTATTTTTGCACAAAAATTCGTATCAGTGACAGAGAAGCATATCGTTCTTGAAGATATAGACCCGGTTGTTTTCTACGGCGTAGGGAATAGTCATTTGCAGATGATCAAAGCCCTATATCCCAAACTGCGCATCGTGGCACGCGACAATGTATTGCGGGTGATCGGGGATGACGAGCAGATGAGCTTATTCGAAGAACAGATAGAAGTAATGCGCAAGCATGTGTTGAAATTCAACCGGATCAGCGAAGAAGATATTTTAGACATTATCAACGGTCGCAAGACCAAGGATGAATCGGTGAAGGGTGTGGTGGCCTATAGCGTTTCCGGTCGTGCCATCAAAAGTCGCAGTGAGAATCAGCAGAGGCTGATCGATGCGTTTGAGAAAGACGATATGATTTTTGCTGTGGGACCAGCAGGAACTGGAAAGACCTACCTCAGTATCGCATTGGCCGTGAAGGCCATGAAAGAGAAACAGGCTAAGAAGATCATCCTGAGTCGGCCCGCCGTGGAGGCTGGTGAGAAGCTGGGATTCCTCCCGGGTGACATGAAAGATAAGATCGACCCCTATCTGCAACCGCTTTACGATGCACTTGAGGATATGATCCCTGCTGCCAAGCTCCAGGACATGATGGATAAGCACATCATTCAGATTGCTCCCCTTGCCTTTATGCGCGGACGCACCCTGAGCGATGCCGTGGTGATCTTGGATGAGGCTCAGAACACGACCTCGGCGCAGATCAAGATGTTCCTCACCCGAATGGGATGGAACACCAAGATGATCATTACAGGCGATATGACCCAGGTTGACTTACCCCGCGATACCCAGAGTGGTCTTCGGGAGGCCATGCGGATCCTGAAAGGGGTGGAAGGCATCTCGTTTGTAGAGATGACGAAGAAAGATATAGTAAGACATAAGCTTGTCACTCGCATCGTCAATGCATTCGAGGCTTATGAAAGGGATAAAAAAGAAAATCATAATAAAGAAAACAACAATGAAGGCATTAACAAGAACTGATTTCCATTTCGATGGACAGAAGAGTGTGTATCACGGTAAGGTTCGTGACGTGTATAATATCAATGATGATATTTTAGTCATGGTGGCTACTGACAGAATATCCGCTTTTGATGTAGTATTGCCCAAAGGCATCCCCTTTAAAGGACAGGTGCTCAATCAGATTGCTGCCAAGTTCCTGGACACCACTACCGATATCTGTCCTAACTGGAAACTGGCAACTCCCGACCCCATGGTCACCGTCGGCTTGAAATGTGAAGGATTCCGTGTGGAGATGATCATCCGCTCGATCTTGACAGGTTCTGCCTGGCGTGAATACAAGAACGGCTGTCGTGAGCTCTGCGGGGTTAAACTTCCCGACGGCATGCGCGAGAATGAGCGTTTCCCGGAACCCATCATCACACCAACCACAAAAGCCGATGAGGGACACGACATGAATATCTCGAAAGAGGAAATCATCGCCCAGGGCATTGTGAGCAAGGAAGACTATGAGGTAATGGAGGATTACACACGTCGCATTTTTGCACGTGGACAGGAAATTGCTGCCAAGCAGGGATTGATTCTTGTTGACACCAAATACGAATTCGGCAAACGTGATGGTAAGGTTTATCTGATCGATGAGATCCACACACCCGACTCCAGTAGATATTTCTATGCTGATGGCTATGAGGAAAAGCTGGCCAAGGGCGAACCACAACGACAGCTCTCCAAGGAGTTTGTACGCCAATGGCTCATTGAGCACAACTTCATGAACGAGCCTGGTCAGGTGATGCCCGAAATCACCGATGCGTATGCCGAGAGTGTTTCTGAACGGTATATTGAGCTCTATGAGCATATCGTTGGTGAGCGGTTTGATAAGGCAACGGAAGAAGGAGACATCGCAGCACGTATCGAGAAAAACGTGAGTGAATATTTGAAGTCTCGATAAACTTGAGTATCTGCACAATCTTAAGCATCAAATCAATTTAAGATTCTGGATAAACCAGAAACAGCTATGTACAAACAGGAAACGATCACCCCCTATCAGGACGGGCAGGAGAAGGACAAGCAGGTGGAACAGATGTTCGACAACATTGCACCTACCTACGACACCTTGAACCACCGTCTGTCGTGGGATATCGACCGGGGTTGGCGTCGGAAGGCTCTCAAGCAACTGCTACCCTATCGCCCCCAAACCATCCTCGATATCGCAACGGGCACCGGTGATTTCGCTATCCTGGCCGCCAAGATGCTACATCCCCGGGAGTTGATTGGTGCCGACATCTCTGAAGGGATGATGCAAATCGGGAGGGAGAAAGTGAAGAATGAGGGCCTTGACGAGGTGATCACTTTCAAAAAAGAGGATTGTCTGGCCCTCTCCTTTCCAGACGGATGTTTCGACGCGGTGACGGCTGCCTTCGGCATCCGCAACTTTCAGGATTTGGACAAAGGACTGCAAGAGATGTGCAGGGTGTTGAAAAAAGAGGGCCATCTGTGTATTGTGGAACTGTCACAACCCCGTCGCTTCCCCATGAAGCAGCTGTTCTGGTTGTATAGTCATACCCTACTGCCCCTCTATGGGAAGATTATTTCCAAGGACAGGCATGCCTACAAATACCTGATTGCCACCATCGAGGCCTTTCCCCAAGGAGAGCAGATGGTGAGGATTCTCAAAAACGCGGGATTCCGCGAGGCTCGTTTCCAACGACTCACATTTGGTATATGCACCCTGTATGTGGCAACGAAATAACAGTGATTACTAAACAACGATAAAGATGGACAAATACGGACTGATTGGATACCCTTTAGGGCACTCGTTCTCCATAAGCTATTTCAATGAGAAGTTTCAGAACGAGGGAATCGATGCGAAGTATATTAACTTCGAGATACCGACTATTGAGGCCTTGCCTGAGATCCTCACGACGAACCCTGAACTGCGTGGATTGAATGTGACCATTCCCTACAAGGAGAAAGTCTTCGACTACCTCGATGCGGTGAGTCCCGAAGCACGTGCCATTGGTGCCGTGAATGTGATCCGCATCGATCACAAAGGGAAAGATGTGAAACTGAAAGGATTCAACAGCGACGTCATCGGTTTCACGAAGAGCATTGAGCCGATGTTGGAGAAGGTGCATAAGAAGGCACTGATCTTGGGGACGGGAGGAGCCTCGAAAGCCATCGATTTCGGGTTGAAGTCGTTAGGACTGGAAACTGTTTTCGTAAGTCGTTACGAACGTCCGGGAACGATCCAGTATGAGCGCATCACACCCGAAATAGTAAAAGAATACAATGTCATTGTGAACTGCACCCCCTTGGGGATGTATCCACACAGTGATTTCTGTCCGCGCCTCCCCTATGAGGCGATGGACGAGAACAACATCCTCTATGACCTGATTTATAATCCCGACGAAACACTCTTTATGTATAAAGGGCGACAGCAAGGAGCTACTGTCAAGAACGGACTGGAGATGCTGCTCTTACAGGCTTTTGCCAGTTGGGAGTTCTGGAACGGTAAGGAATAACCTTCATCCCAGTGTGTGCGTATGAAGAACAATGAAGGATGTCTCATCTACCTGTTGGCACTCTTTGCCCTGATCACCGTGCTGTTCTTACCAGAGTATCTCGTCAGCATCTTTGGTGAGACACTCTCCTATGGCGGGTTGATCCTGTTCCTTCTCAGTGTAGTAGCTGTCGTCTTTGGTCTCTGGTATCTTTATGGACATCGGTTGAAGAGTCCCAGTCTCGCCACACAGGATCAGTTGTTTATCAAGAAGGAGGCAGCCTCTGACAGCAAGAACGGGAAACATCAGAAAACAGCTCAACTGAAGAAATCACAGCTGCCTTCATTCCGATTCAACAAACTTTTCTACGGAGCCCTGTTCTGGGCTTTGTTGATCAGTATTGTCACCTCGTGTAACTATTCTGTCTTTAGGGATACTGACGAGGTCACCGCTCCTTCCAAAATCTGGAATGCCCGAAACATTCCGTTGCCCCACCTTACTGACAGGAATCAATACGTGTCGAATCCCGATTCGGTGATACGGCAGGCTACCGTTGACTCACTGAATCTGATCTTTCAGGATCTCGAACGAAATGTGGGCATCGAATCAGCTGTCATCATCGTCAATCAGATTGAGAACCAGGATCCTTTCCGCATGGCCCAAGACATAGGAAACCAATATGGTGTGGGAAGGAAAGAGACGAATCGCGGTCTGGTAATCGTAGTGGCCTACGAGGACCGGAAATATTTCATCGCACCAGGCAGCGGTCTTGAAGGAGATCTCACCGATGCCGATTGTTCTCGGCTGGCACGTAAGTTCCTCACACCATTCATGCGTGAGTCGAATCCCGACGGTGCCATGCTGTCACTCTCGAAAGGGCTCTATGCGTTGACTGTTGAGAAACGTGAACTGAACGGTCCTACCGATGAGGAGTTAGTGGTTGGAAAAACCGAGGAAAGTGGTGACTTCCCGATGAACGCTTCACTGTTCATGTTTGTGGTGCTGTTCATAATCTATGCTGTCTTGAATGAACAGTATGAATGGATTCAACTGGCAACTAAAGGCACCGGCTATACTGGTTATGGACGGTCGCGTATGGGTGGCGGACACAGCAGCTGGGGTTCCACTTGGGGAGGTGGCTTCGGTGGCGGTTTCGGTGGTGGAGGCTTCGGAGGCGGTGGCGGCTATGGCGGCGGCAGCTTCGGTGGCGGAGGCGCCGGTGGTGGTTGGTAAGTCATGGTGGCTTATCCACATCAGATAATGAAAGTATTAACCAATAATAATGATGAATTATGAAAAAAAGCTATGCATTGATCGGAATTATCGTAGTGATCGTTCTCTGCGTGATGTGGGCCGTGGGAGCCTACAACGGTATGGTAAGAAGTCAGGAGGCTGCCTCTAAGGCTTGGGCTGATGTCCAGAGCACTTATCAGCGGCGTGCCGACCTCATCCCGAACCTGGTGGAAACAGTAAAGGGGTATGCCAAACATGAGCAGCAGACCTTCGAGAACGTGGTGGCAGCGCGTGCCAAGGCCACACAAGCCACAGTGGATCCTACCAATCTCACACCCGAGAAACTGAAGGAGTTCCAGGCTGCACAGGGAGAACTCTCCACCGCACTGGGCCGTCTGATTGCCATTCAGGAGAACTACCCTGAACTGAAAGCAAATGAAAACTTCAAGGATCTGCAGGTGCAGTTGGAAGGTACAGAGAACCGCATCAATGAGGCACGCAACAAATTCAACAAAGCTGTACAGGACTACAACACGGGCATCCGTTCTTTCCCCAACAATATCTTTGCTGGAATGTTCGGTTTCAGTCGTATGGATAAGTTTGAGGCTGATGCTGCTGCCCAGAAAGCCCCTGAAGTGAAGTTTTAGGTGATAGTTGATGAAAATGAACAACAGGTATATGATGCGAGGCGTGAGTGCAGCGAAGGAAGATGTGCACAACGCTATCAAGAACATTGACAAAGGTATCTTCCCCCAGGCCTTCTGTAAGATTATCCCCGACATCCTCGGTGGTGACCCAGAGTTTTGTAACATCATGCATGCCGATGGAGCTGGTACGAAATCCAGTCTGGCCTATATGTACTGGAAAGAGACGGGTGACCTCTCGGTATGGAAAGGTATCGCACAGGATGCCATCGTGATGAACACCGATGATCTCCTGTGTGTGGGTGCCGTGGACAACATCTTGGTTTCATCCACCATCGGACGGAACAAGATGCTCATACCTGGTGAGGTGATCTCTGCGATTATCAATGGCACCGACGAACTGCTTGCCGAACTGCGCGATATGGGGATTGGTATCTACCCGACAGGGGGTGAGACTGCCGATGTGGGCGACCTCGTGCGCACCATCATCGTCGATTCTACCGTGACTTGCCGCATGAAACGCAGTGATGTGATCGACAATGCGAAGATCCGTCCGGGGGATGTCATCGTGGGACTGTCATCAACAGGACAGGCTACTTACGAGAAACACTACAATGGAGGTATGGGAAGCAACGGACTGACCTCTGCCCGTCATGATGTCTTCTCGAAATATTTGGCTGAGACATATCCTGAGAGTTATGACCATCAGGTGCCCGACGAATTGGTGTATAGTGGCAAGTATCGCCTCACAGACCGTGTGCCCCTGACGGAATCAGAAGCACAACAGCTTTCTGCCCTCAACTCTCAACTGTCAACTCTCACCGTAGGCCGACTTGTCCTCTCCCCTACACGCACTTACGCACCTGTCATTAAGAACCTTCTCGATGAACTGCGACCAGAGATCCACGGTATGGTGCATTGTACAGGTGGTGCTCAAACCAAGGTGCTGCACTTCGTCGGTGACAACTGTCGTGTGGTGAAAGACAACATGTTCCCTGTTCCACCGCTGTTCCGTCTCATCAAGGAACAGAGTGGTACAGACTGGCGAGAGATGTATCAGGTGTTTAACATGGGACACCGCATGGAAATCTATGTACGACCAGAGATTGCTGACCGTGTGATTGACATCTCCAAGTCGTTCAATATTGATGCACAGGTGGTGGGTCATATCGAGGAAGGTACGAAGAGTCTGACGATCCGAAGTGAATACGGTGAGTTCAACTATTAATCTATTTACATTTCGTATCTATCAATCATTCAGCACCTTTTAAATTTTATATAGGAGGCTACGTGTCTCATGTGACTAAAGTATAGTAACGAAATGAGACAGTTGTTATCTATATCGTTGCAACGTGAGATACGTCGCCTCCTCTTCTTTCCCTTATTCCGCCGTCACCTAATAAGTGTTCCTCCGCTACCTACGAGTGTAAGGTGACGGAGGAACAAAACGTAGTACCCAGCGGAATCATTCGTAGAAGCCGGTGGAACGATGCGTAGTGAACATCGCAACAAACCATAGTAAAGCAAATGACAAGAAAAGCATACTTTCCTTTTGCATTTCTCTCATTTTTTCGTACCTTTGCAGGCAATTATGGAGAATAACAGCATTTTACAGAAACTTGATGGCTTAGAGGCCCGGTTCGAGGAGGTGTCAACCCTGATCACCGACCCCAGTGTGATAGCAGACCAGAAGCGGTTTGTGAAGCTGACAAAGGAGTATAAGGACCTGGGCGATATCATGGATGCCCGCAAACGATATATCGCCTGTCTGAACGGTATCAAGGAGGCGAAGGATATCCTGGCCAACGAGGATGACCCGGAGATGAAGGAGATGGCGCGTGAGGAACTGGCCATGAACGAGGAACTGCAGCCCAAGTTGGAGGAAGAGATCAAGATAGCCTTGATTCCCAAGGATCCCGAGGATGCGAAGAACGTGCAGATGGAGATCCGTGCTGGTACGGGCGGTGATGAAGCCTGTCTTTTTGCCGGTGACCTGTTCCAGATGTACAAACGCTTCTGTGACCAGAAAGGATGGCAGCTGTCGGTGACGGATTTCAACGAAGGTCCCGTAGGTGGATACAAGGAAATTGATTTTGCTGTCAGCGGTGCCGATGTGTATGGCACGCTGAAATATGAATCAGGTGTGCATCGAGTACAGCGTGTCCCTGTCACCGAGTCGAACGGACGTATGCAGACCTCTGCTGCCACCGTGGCTGTGTTACCCGAAGCCGACAAGTTTGAGGTGAACATCAACGAAGGAGAGATCAAATGGGATACTTTCCGCAGTTCTGGTGCTGGCGGACAGAATGTGAACAAGGTAGAATCGGGAGTCCGTCTGCGTTATATGTGGAAGAATCCGAACACGGGTGAGACAGAAGAGATTCTCATCGAATGTACGGAAACCCGCGATCAACCGAAGAACAAGGAACGTGCCCTGTCGCGTCTCTACACCTTTATCTATGACAAGGAGCACCAAAAGTATGTGGATGACATTGCCAACCGTAGGAAGAGTTTGGTGTCCACAGGCGACCGCAGTGCCAAGATCCGTACGTATAACTTCCCGCAAGGGCGCGTCACCGATCACCGCATCGGATACACCACGCACGACCTACAGGGATTCCTTGGAGGAAATATCCAGGATATGATCGATGCCTTGACCGTTGCCGAAAATGCTGAACGAATGAAAGAGGCCGAATTGTAACTATGTACTAAAAAGATAGACCATGAACAGACAAGAATTAATAGGACAGATCAGGCAGAAACGATCGTTTCTCTGTGTGGGTCTGGACACTGATCCCAAGAAGATGCCACAGTGCGTCTTCGATCTGTACGACCCGATCTTTGAGTTTAACAAAGCCATTATCGATGCTACCGCCCCCTATTGTGTGGCCTATAAGCCGAACCTTGCTTTCTACGAAGCATACGGCATCAAAGGGATGAAAGCCTTTGTCGATACCTGTAACTACATCAAGCAAAACCATCCCCACCATCTGATCATCGCCGATGCCAAACGCGGAGATATCGGTAACACATCAACGATGTATGCCCGAACATTCTTCGAGGAATATGACGTGGATGCACTGACTGTTGCCCCCTATATGGGAGAAGACTCGGTGACACCGTTCCTGAGCTATCCCGGGAAATGGGTAATCCTGCTGGCCCTGACAAGTAATAAAGGCAGTCATGACTTCCAGCTGACGGAAGATCCCTCGGGACAGCGGCTTTTTGAGAAAGTCATCTTGAAGTCACAGGAATGGGGGACACCTGAGAATATGATGTATGTGGTAGGAGCCACACAGGGTAAGATGTTCGAAGATATCCGCAGGGTGGCACCTGACCATTTCCTCCTCGTACCCGGTGTGGGTGCCCAGGGAGGCAGTCTGCAGGACGTATGCTGGTATGGGATGAATAAAGACTGCGGCATCCTGGTGAACTCCTCTCGTGGCATCATCTACGCATGCAACGATGATCATTTCGCCGAGATAGCAGGAAACAAGGCCCGAGAGCTACAGCAGGAGATGGCCGAGGAGCTTGAGAAGGCAGGGATATGAACGACAGTAAGATCATCAACGACCCCGTCTTCGGCTTCATCAAGATACCCCGTGGTCCGCTGTTGCAGATCGTTCAGCATCCACTGATGCAACGACTGACACGCATCAAGCAGTTAGGACTGGCATCAGTGGTGTATCCAGCCGCCCAGCACACCCGCTTCCAACATTCCATCGGTGCCTTTCACCTGATGAGCGAAGCCATCACCTCCCTTCAGCAGAAAGGTATCTATATATTCGACAGCGAAGCAGAGGCTGTGGAGGCTGCCATCCTGATGCACGACATCGGTCATGGACCATTCTCGCATGTCTTGGAGAACACGCTGATCCATGACATCACCCATGAGGAGATATCCCTCATGATGATGGAGCAGATCAACCAAGAGATGAACGGTGCCTTGAACCTGGCCTTGATGATCTTCAAAGATCACTATAACAAGAAATTCCTCCATCAGCTGATCAGCAGTCAACTGGATGTTGATCGACTGGATTACCTGCGTCGTGACTCCTTCTTTACGGGCGTGACGGAAGGGAATATCGGATCGGCACGAATCATCAAAATGCTCGATGTGGTGGACGACCAATTAGTGGTTAACTCGAAAGGTATCTATTCAATCGAGAACTATCTCACTTCACGTCGGTTGATGTATTGGCAGGTGTATCTTCACAAGACTGCCGTTGCCTGCGAGAAAGTACTGGTAAACACGTTGTTAAGGGCGAAATACTTGACAAAGAGTGGAAGGGATGTCTTCGCACCTCCTGCCCTGAAGTATTTCCTGTTACATGATGTAAATGGACAGTGGTTCAGTGATCATGAGGAAGCCCTGAGGAATTACGAGATGTTGGATGACAATGACATCTGGAGTGCCATCAAGGTGTGGACGGGCAGTGATGACAAGATCCTGTCAATCTTGTCGCGTGACCTCATCTACCGGAACATCTTCAAGGTGGAAGTGCATGAAGAGCCCATCGAAGAGGATCGACTGGCAAACCTGCGGCAGGAGATCAGCCATAAAGCGGGAATCGATCTCGCTGATGCCGACTATCTGATGAGTGTCAACACGATTCAGAAAGACATGTATGATGTGAACGACGACCGTATCGGTATCCTCTACAAGGACGGAACGATCCGAGATATCGCTGATAGTTCAGAAATCTTAAATATTAGCCTATTATCCAAAAAAATTCGCAAATATTACCTGTGTTATCAACGATTCTAATTTTTTTTCTTTATCTTTGCAAAATAAATCAATAAAAGACATGGAATTTAGTGCAAAACAAATAGCCGAATTCATTCAGGGCCATGTTGAAGGTGACGAGAATACCACCGTCAACACGTTTGCCAAAATTGAAGAAGGCAAAGCCGGAGCGATCTCGTTCCTATCGAATCCCAAATATACCCATTATCTCTATGAGACCCAGTCAAGCATCGTTCTGGTGAACGAAGACTTGGTGCTGGAGCATCCTGTGAGCGCCACGTTGATCAGGGTGAAGAACGCCTACGAGAGTGTGGCCAAGCTGCTGCAGTTGTATGAGAGCATGAAGCCGAAGAAGACAGGCATTGACCCTCTGGCTTTTATCTCCCCCACTGCCAAGATCGGCAAGAACTGCTATGTCGGCGCCTTCGCATTTATAGGCGAAGGGGTGACAATTGGTGACAACACCCAGATCTATCCCCATGTGGTGATTGAGGACGGTGCCTCGGTAGGTAACTCCTGCCTGATCTACCCCAATGTCTCTATCTATCACGACTGTCGGCTGGGTAATGATGTGACCATCCATTCCGGATCAGTGATTGGCGCCGACGGCTTCGGCTTTGCGCCCAGCACTGAGGGCTATGACAAGATTCCGCAGATCGGTATTGTGATCATCGAAGATCATGTGGAGATCGGTGCGAACACCTGTGTCGATCGCTCTACCATGGGCAGTACCATCATCCACCAGGGTGCCAAGCTCGATAACCTCGTGCAGATCGCGCACAATGTGGAAGTAGGTGAAAACACGGTGATGTCTGCGCAAGTGGGTATTGCCGGTAGTGCCAAGATCGGTAAATGGTGTATGTTTGGCGGTCAGGCTGGTTTTGCCGGCCATATCACCGTCGGTGACAAGACCTTTGTGGGTGCCCAGTGCGGTGTGAACAGTAGCGTGAAAGGTAATGAGAGTTTGATCGGCAGTCCTGCTATGGAGCCGAAGAACTTCTTCAAGTCATCTGTGTTATTTAAAAAATTACCAGATATTTACAAACAGTTGAACGCCCTCCAGAAAGAGGTGGATGAGCTGAAGAAATTACAGTCTGAATAATCAATCAAAATGAAACATATATGTTAAAACAAAAAACACTGAAAGGCAGTTTTTCCCTGTTCGGGAAAGGATTGCATACAGGTTTAAGCCTAACGGTTACCTTTAATCCCGCACCAGAAAACACAGGATATAAGATTCAGCGCATCGATCTTGAAGGCGAGCCTGTGATTGATGCCATTGCAGAGAATGTGATAGACACACGCCGTGGAACAGTTCTTGGAAAAGGTGATGTTCGTGTATCCACTGTTGAACATGGCTTGGCCGCTCTCTATGCATTGGGAATCGACAACTGTCTGATTCAGGTGAACGGTCCAGAATTTCCTATCCTTGACGGTTCCGCCGATATGTATGTCAAGAAGCTGAATGAGATCGGTATAGAGGAACAGAATGCCCCGAAGGATTTTTACGTGATTCGCCGTAAGCATGAGATTGTTGACGAAGAGACAGGTTCGTGTATTACCATTCTCCCCGACGAGGAGTTTTCGATCACTGCCATGTGCTCTTTCGAGTCGAAGTTCATCAACAGTCAGTTTGCTACCTTGGATAAAGTAGAGAATTTCGCGAAGGATATTGCCCCTGCACGTACGTTTGTCTTCGTGAGGGACATCATGCCCTTGTTGGAGGCTAACCTCATCAAGGGTGGTGATTTGGACAATGCCATTGTGATCTATGAGCGTGAGGTCACCCAGGAACAGCTTGACCATTTAGCCGATGTTCTGAAGGTACCCCACATGGATGCCACCAAGATTGGTTATATTCAGCATAAGCCCCTGATGTGGGAGAACGAATGTACACGTCATAAGCTCCTTGACATTATTGGTGACATGGCATTGATCGGTAAGCCCATCAAGGGTCGTATCATTGCAACTCGTCCAGGGCATACGGTGAACAATAGGTTTGCTCGTATGATGAGGAAAGAGATCCGCAAGCATGAGGTACAGGCACCGTTCTACGATCCCAACGAGGCCCCCATCATGGATGTAAACCGCATCCGTGAGCTTCTTCCCCACCGCTATCCCATGCAGTTGGTGGATAAGGTCATCTCGATTGGTCCGACCAGTATCGTGGGTGTCAAGAACATCACCAGCAATGAGCCATTCTTCCAGGGACACTTCCCCCAGGAACCGGTGATGCCGGGAGTCCTCCAAATCGAAGCGATGGCTCAGTGCGGCGGTCTGCTTGTCCTGAATACCGTTGAGGAGCCAGAGCGTTGGAGCACCTATTTCATGAAGATCACGGATGTGAAGTTCCGCCAGAAAGTGGTACCAGGCGACACCCTTCTTTTCAAGGTTGACCTGCTGGCACCTGTCCGTCATGGTGTTTCTTCCATGAAAGGATATATGTTTGTAGGTGATTCTATCGTCTCAGAGGCCACATTTACTGCTCAAATCGTCAAGAACAAATAAAAAGAGTATGAACCAGATTAGTCCATTAGCATTTGTTCATCCCGAGGCAAAACTCGGTGATAACAACGTGATCGGTCCTTTCTGCTACATTGACCGGAATACGGTGATTGGTGATAACAATGTGATGCAGAACAGTGTCACGATCAATTACGGTGCGCGCATCGGCAACGGAAATGAATTCATGCCCGGGGCATCTATCAGTACGAAACCCCAAGATCTGAAGTTCAAGGGAGAGGACACGATCTGTGAAATCGGCAACAACAACAGCATCCGCGAGAATGTGACCATTTCAAGAGGTACCGCCAGTAAGGGTACAACCTGCGTTGGGTCGAACAACTTGTTGATGGAGAACATGCATATCGCCCACGACTGTGTGATCGGCAATGGATGTATCATTGGTAACAGTACGAAATTTGCCGGTGAAGTGGTTGTCGATGACAATGCCATCATCTCTGCCACTGTGCTGTTCCACCAGTTCATCCGTGTGGGCGGCTACGTGATGGTTCAGGGTGGCAGTCGTACGAGTCAGGATATTCCGCCGTATATTATTGCAGGCAAGGAGCCCATCCGCTATGCAGGTGTTAATCTGGTAGGACTTCGTCGCAGGGGGTTCAGTAATGAGACCATCACCCTGATCCATGATGCCTATCGTCTGTTATACAGCAAAGGTGTACTGGCTGAAGGTGTTGAGGAAATCAAGAAGAACCTGCCGATCACGCCAGAGATTCAGTATATCATCGATTTCGTACAAAGTTCGAAGAGAGGCATTATACGCTGACAGATGAACACATTAGTAGTAATACTCGGCCCCACGGGTGTAGGCAAGACTGAATTGTGCCTCGGTGTGGCCGAGTATTTTCATATCCCTGTCATCAATGCCGACTCCCGGCAGATCTATCAAGGAATCCCCATCGGCACAGCAACCCCTACCCTTGCGCAAAGACGAAGGGTGAAGCACGAGATGGTGGAGGTGCTGAACATCGGTGACTATTACAATGCCTCGATGTTCGAGAGTCAGGTTCTTACCCTCCTCGAACAACAGTTCCAGTCATCCGACATCGCCTTGATGAGCGGTGGCAGTATGATGTACATCGATGCGGTGTGCGACGGACTGGCAGACCTCCCCACTGTAAGCGACGAGGAACGCACCTTGATGAAACGCAGATACGAAGAGGAAGGCCTTGACGCATTGTGCGCGGAACTGCAGTCCTTGGACCCTGCCTATTTTGCCATCGTGGATAGAAACAACTACCGAAGGGTGATCCATGCGCTGGAGATTATTCACACAACAGGTCAGACATTTACTTCTCTTCGTACTGGAAAGAAAAAGGAACGTCCATTCAAGGTCGTGAAAATCGGACTGACCCGACAGCGCGAAGAACTCTACCAACGGATCAACAAACGGGTGGATGAGATGATGGCAGATGGATTACTGGAGGAGGCGCGGAGGTGGTATCCACAACGTGACTTCCAGAGCCTGAACACCGTTGGTTACAAGGAACTGTTCGCTTACATAGATGGTATCTGGTCGTTGGAGGAAGCGGTGGAGCGTATCAAAGGGAATACACGCAGGTACTGCAGGAAACAACTCACCTGGTTCAAACGCGACCCCAGCATCCGATGGTTCGATCTCTCTGCTGTCAACGACTCTGGAAAGCCATCCTCTATGGAGGATAATATTAAAGAAATCATAAAATATATCACAGATGTGATATAATCCCCGTCTTTTTTACTATTTTTGCATCGTTTTAAACGGAATAAGCTATTAATAACCGTATAGGTATGCATCAACATCATCATCACAGACATCACCATCACTCCAGTCATACGGAAAAACGTGGATTCTTCTCACGTCTCTGGCACATGCTGTGCTCCATCTGGCCATGGTACAAATCATTGTATAAAGGTCGTGCCTGGTACATCAAGCTGATAGTAGGACTGATCTCCTTCATCTTGCTGTTTGTCATCTATTTGGGAATGGTTGACATCAATTTCCTCTGGCTCTTCGGAAAGTCACCGGGTTATTTCTCGGGCATCAAGGATCCGCAAACCAGTGAGGCTTCAGTGATCTACAGTGCCGATGGCAAGGAGATCGGTAAATATTTCAACGAGAACAGGACACCGGTGAAATATAATGAGGTGAACCCAGTATTCTGGAAAGTTCTGATTGATACGGAGGATGAACGTTTCTATCAGCATAAGGGTATCGACCCCATCGGTCTTTTTAGTGCTGCTAAAGATGCACTGTTCCATCATGATGCCCGTGGTGCTTCCACCATCACCCAGCAGTTAGCCAAGAATATGTTCCGTGTCAGAACACGCTATTCTACAGGCTTGTTAGGGAAAGTGCCAGGGTTGAAGATCCTCATCGTGAAAACCAAAGAGTGGATCATCGCCATGAAGCTGGAGACGATCTTCAGTAAGGAGGACATTCTCACAATGTATGCCAACACCGTGGATTTCGGATCCAATGCCTTCGGTATCAAGACGGCCTGTAAGACATACTTCAATACCACACCGGCAAAATTGAGAACTGAGCAAGCTGCCGTCTTGGTGGGTATGTTGAAGGCAACCACCTTTTATAATCCAATTTCTAATCCGGAGAACTGTAAGAAACGCCGCAATGTGGTGATCGACAATCTGGTGAGAAAGAACGAGATCACCCCAGCCGAAGGTGACTCTCTCAAAAAACTGGATATCAAACTGGAATACAGTGTGGAGTCGAACTATGATGGGGAGGCACAATATTTCCGTGAGGCCGTGGCCCATTACTTAGATGACTGGTGTACGGAGAACGGCTATGATTTGTATAGCAGCGGACTGCGTATCTATACTACCATCGACACCCGTATGCAGAAATATGCAGAGGAGGCCGTCACCAAACAGATGCGACAGGTTCAACAGAATTTCAACAGTCATTGGGGTAAGGAAGAACCTTGGCAAGATGAGAACCACCGGGTGATCCCCGGTTTCATCGAAGGGATAGCCAAGAAACTCCCCCTGTACAAGAAACTGGAGGCGAAGTATCCCCATCAGCCCGATTCAATCATCGCAGAACTGAACCGTCCGCATACCGTGAAACTGTTTGATTACGAGAAGGGAACAATAGAGGCTGAGATGTCAACCATGGATTCCATCCGCTATATGGTGCATTTCATGCACTGCTCCTTCGTAGCCATGGAACCGCAGAACGGTCATGTGAAGGCATGGGTGGGCGATATCGATTTCAACTCATGGAAATACGACAAGGTGACTGCCATGCGACAGCCCGGTTCCACCTTTAAGCTCTTCGTCTATACCGAAGCGATGAACCAAGGTCTCACTCCTTGTGACAAACGCCGTGATGAGTATATCAGCATGGAGGTCTTTGACAAGAAGAAAAACAAGGTCATCAACTGGACACCCGGTAATGCCAACGGACGTTTCTCGGGTGACTCACTCCCCCTGAAGAGTGCCTTTGCCAAGAGTATCAATTCCGTGGCTGTCAGGTTAGGACAGGAGATGGGTATCAAGAATATCATTGCTACGGCCCACGACATGGGTATTCACAGTGTACTGGATGATGAGCCCTCACTGGCATTGGGATCCTCTGATGTCACCTTGCTGGAGATGGTCAACGCCTATTGTTGTATCTCTCATGATGGTCGTCATGTGGAACCCGTACTGGTAACGAAGATCGTGGATAAAGACGGTCGTGAGGTCTATGTCTCTTCTACCGAAGAAAAACAGGTGATACCCTACAAGAGTGCTTTCCTGATGCAGCAGATGATGATGGGCGGTTTAAGGGAACCTGGAGGAACCTCTCAAAGTCTGTGGGGATATATCAACGGTGCTCAGGATACCGATTTCGGTGGTAAGACAGGAACGTCAAACAACCATTCCGATGCATGGTTCATGTGTATCAGTCCGAAACTCGTTTGCGGAGCATGGGTAGGTGGAGAATATCGCAGTATCCACTTCAGAACGGGTGCTTTAGGACAAGGAAGTCGAACAGCTCTCCCCGTTTGCGGCTATTTCCTGCAGTCGGTGATGGGTGACAAGACTTTCCAGAAATATCACGGTCATTTTAAGAAGCCCGTCGATAAAGACATCACGGAGAGTTTGTACAACTGTTCCAGCTATGTACCTTCCAACGATGACGAAGCCAACCTCGACAGCATTGGAGACATGGAAGACGAGGTGATGCTCGATGAGTTCGGTAACCCCATTCTCGAACCTGTGGAAGGAGAAATTCTCGATCCCCTTGATGAAGAGGCTCAGAAGAAAGAAGACAAGAACGAGAAAGTGAAAGAACAACCCGTGACGTTTGATGATCTCTAACGAACCGATTGACTTAGACAATACTGAACTGCAACAGGCACTTCAGATCATCCAATATACCCGTCGTTCGCTTTTCCTGACCGGAAAGGCGGGGACGGGTAAATCAACATTCCTTCGTTATATCTGTCAGAACACCAAGAAGAAACATGTGGTATTGGCCCCCACAGGCATTGCTGCCATCAATGCTGGCGGAGCAACCCTACATAGTTTCTTCAAGCTCCCCTTCCACCCTTTGCTTCCCAACGACAGCCGCTACTCTGCAAGGAATATTCGTGACACGTTGAAATATAATGGTGAAAAGCGCAAGCTCCTCCGCGAAGTGGAACTGATTATCATTGATGAGATCTCCATGGTAAGGGCAGACATCATTGATTTCATCGATAAGGTGCTGCGTATCTATAATCGTAACATGCGTCAGCCTTTTGGAGGGAAACAACTTCTCTTGGTGGGTGACATCTATCAGCTGGAGCCCGTCGTGAGGGAAGAAGACCGTCAGTTTATCCGTCCTTTCTACCCTTCAGCCTTTTTCTTCGATGCACATGTGTTCCGTGATCTCCAACTGGTGAGCATTGAGTTGAAGAAGGTGTATCGGCAGTCCGATCCGTTGTTCATCAACATCCTTGACCATATCCGTACCAGTGAGGTCTCTGCTCCTGATATCCAGATCCTGAATGCCAGGGTGGGTGCTTCGTTGGAAACAGAGAAATCGCAGTTGGCAATCACACTGTCAACTCGGAGAGACACGGTTGATTTCATCAATGACAAACACCTGGAGGAGTTGCCTGGCAAGTCCACACGTTTCACAGGAGAGGTAAAAGGCGAGTTCCCGGAAAGTAGCTTGCCCACCCCGATCGACTTAGACGTCAAGCCTGGAGCACAGATTATATTCATCAAGAACGACATGGACCGACGCTGGGTGAATGGCAGTCTGGGTGTGATCGAAGCCATTGACGAAGAGGCTCAGATCCTCTATGTGATCACGGAGGATGGTGAGGAGTATGAGGTGGAACGTGAGCGATGGAGCAATGTGAGATATACCTTCAATGAGAAAGAACAGAAGATTGAGGAAGAGGAGATTGGTGTCTATATTCAGTTCCCGATTCGTCTGGCATGGGCCATCACAGTACATAAGAGTCAGGGACTGACGTTTAACAAGGTCTATATCGATTTCACTGGTGGAGTTTTTGCGGGCGGTCAGACTTATGTAGCACTGAGCCGTTGCACCTCGTTAGAGGGAATCTCATTGAAAGAGCCTGTGCGGCGTGAGGATGTCTTTGTGAGAGCAGAAGTCAAGAACTTTGCCCGTCATTATAACGACCGAAACATTATCGGTACCGCTTTGTCTGAGAGCAAGGCTGACAAAGAATATCATGATGCTGTGAAAGCTTTTGACGCTGGTGATTATGACACGTTCCTGAAGAACTTCTTCCTGGCCATCCATAGCCGATACGATATAGAGAATCCCGTAGCAAAACGGTTTATCAGGAGAAAACTGAACACAATCAACCAACTGCGAGAAGAGAACCGCCGGCTCTACGAAGAGAAACGGCAACGTGATACTTTTCTTAAGAAACTGGCTGTCGAATATGTAATGTTGGGAAAAGAGTGCGAGAAAGAACACATGAACGAGGCTGCTATCGCCAACTACCGAAAGGCGCTCCAGCTTTTTCCTGATTATACTGAAGCTCAACGACGTCTCAAGAATCTTTCATGACAAAACATCACTTTAGTGCAGGACTCTTGCACAAGTTGGGCAAGACGTTTGCACAAAGTGTGCAGATACTTTGCACAAGTTGTGCAGACCCTTTGCACAAAGTGTGCAGATTCGTTGCTTGAGTTTTGCACTACTACAGCTTATCATGAGCGTCTATAGTTCCAAACTCAAAAATTAATGAAAAACTGATAAAATAAGGTATCATAAACGAATGTAAAAATACACCGTTTTCACGCAAATTACTTTTAACAACAGTCGTCGTAGTGTTAAAAGAGAACAAATGAATAGGACATTTTGTCAGTTTTACGTTTTTTGATTCTATTTTTGCAGATGTCTTTTCAAACAATCAGAATGTAATCATTAAAAATAGAAAATGAACATGAAAAAGTTATCCAACTATTTGGTTTATGCAATGTGCATCATCGCCATTGCATTCTCAGCAGGCTCTTTCGTTAAAGTGTATGCTAATCAAACTCCTTTGGCAAGCACATCATCAGCGGCACCAGCTGGTCAACCCGTTGACCTGACTTACGCTGCCGATAAGGCACTGCCCTCGGTTGTTACCATCAAAGTGGTTCAGAACAGTAAGACACAGATTATCGAGCGTCAGATTGACCCGTTCGAAGATTTCTTCAGCGACCCATTCGGATTCTTCGGAAATCCAAATAACGGACAAGGAAACACCCGTAAATACAGACAGCAGACTCCCAAACGCCAGGGTTCTGGTTCTGGTGTCATCATCTCATCCGACGGCTATATCGTCACCAACAACCATGTGGTTGACGGAGCAGATGAGATTACTGTCATTTTGACAGACAACCGTGAATTCTCTGCCAAGGTAATCGGTACGGATGCCACCACCGATCTGGCACTGGTTAAAGTAAATGGCAAGGATCTGCCTGCCATCACCATTGCCGACAGTCAGAAGCTGAAGGTTGGTGAGTGGGTGCTGGCCATCGGTAACCCCTTCTCGATCGGTACAACAGTAACGGCTGGTATCGTCAGTGCCAAGGCCCGTTCCATGGGTGGTGGCAATGTGGTACAGAGCTTCATCCAAACCGATGCTGCCATCAACCGCGGAAACTCAGGTGGTGCACTGGTGAACACCAACGGTGAGCTCGTCGGTATCAATGCCATGCTCTATTCCGAGACTGGTTCCTACAGTGGCTACGGCTTTGCCATTCCTACTTCTATTATGAACAAGGTGGTAGATGACCTGAAGACTTATGGTACAGTGCAGCGTGCACTGATCGGTATTCAGGGATCTGACCTGAATGTTTATACCGACGGTTTGAAAGATCAGGGTAAGGAAGTGCCAGACTTTGGTGTCGTGAATGGTATCTATGTAGCCAAGGTGGATGAAGACGGTGCTGGTGCTTCCGCAGGTTTGAAAGAGGGTGATGTCATCACTTCGATCGACGGTAAGAACCTGAAGGCTATGGCTGAGCTCCAGGAGTATCTCGCCAACAAACGTCCAGGTGACAAGGTGACACTGACCTACCTGAGGAATAAATCCAAGAAGACGGCTACGGTGACCTTGAAGAATGCCCAGGGTAACACCAAGGTTGTCAAGAGTGCTGATCTCGATGTATTAGGAGCCAATATCCGTGAGGTGAATGCAGAGGAGAAGAAACAGCTTGAGATCAATTACGGTCTGAAGGTGGCAAAGGTGGGTAACGGTGCCCTGAAGAAGGCACGTATCACCGATGGCTTCATCATCCTCAATGCCAACGATGCCCCGATGCGCACCGTGGCTGATCTGCAGGAAGCCGTGAAGAGTGCCTCTACCAGCAAGGATCCTGTTCTCTATATCAAAGGAATTTATCCGACAGGAAAGAAAGCCTACTTCGTGGTGGAACTGACTGAAGAATAAGTTCTGAACCTACTCTACAAAATGCCAATTATCTATTGATTTATCAAAATAATTGGCATTTTTTTTGTTTGTTTGTAATAAAAGCAGTATTTTTGCATCTGCGAAAATCAAGAATAACCATGAGACAACTGAAAATCACTAAATCTATCACCAATCGGGAGAGTGCCTCACTCGATAAGTATTTGCAGGAGATTGGCCATGAAGACCTACTTTCCGTTGATGAGGAAGTGGAACTGGCCCAACGCATCCGTAAGGGTGACCGCAAGGCTTTGGAACGACTGACAAAGGCAAATCTTCGCTTCGTGGTTTCAGTTGCCAAACAATACCAGAACCAAGGGCTCAGTCTGCCCGACTTGATCAATGAGGGAAACTTAGGTCTTATTAAGGCTGCTGAGAAGTTCGATGAGACCCGTGGGTTCAAGTTTATCTCGTACGCTGTATGGTGGATTCGCCAGAGTATCCTTCAGGCCATTGCCGAGCAGAGTCGTATCGTGCGTCTTCCCTTGAATCAAGTTGGCAGCGTGAATAAGATCAACCGTGTGTTGAATCGTTTCGAACAGGAACATGAGCGCAGACCCAGTATTGATGAGATTGCCGATAAGGTGGATCTCCCACAGGAGAAGATCGAGGATGCGATGAAGGTAAACAACCGTCATGTATCGGTGGATGCTCCTTTCGTGGATGGTGAGGATAACAGTTTGCTGGATATCATGGTGAATGATGATGCCCCGATGGCTGATCGTGCCTTGGTGCTTGAATCACTTCGCGAGGAGATCAACCGTGCACTGCAGACACTGAATGAGCGTGAACGGAATATCATCGAAGCATTCTTCGGAATCAACCAGCCGGAGATGACCCTTGAGGAGATCGGTGAGAAATTCAACCTGACACGTGAGCGCGTTCGACAGATCAAGGAAAAGGCTATCCGACGCCTGCGTCATAACACAAAGAACAAATTATTAAAATCGTATTTAGGACAATAACGCCACTTTTGAATCAAATGAATACAAAGCGATATGTACTGTTGGCAGCAGTTATCATGACATTCTTCATCGGTATGTCGGCCAAGGAAAAGCAAGTGCCCAAGATCTATGCCTTTGGCTTCTCTGCCTCCTTCAATGACTCCATCGTCTATTTTACCGATATCCAGGAAATCGAGAACGTATGGGTTCAGGAGAAGTCAAACTTCCTCGCATCACGAGAGAATTATTCGTATCAGTTGCGTGACTATCTTGCCAGCCAGAATCAGGCTCATCGTACTTGTATCTTCACCTATGCCTTCGATCGCAAACATATCGAGAAGAAATATGTGAAGATGAAAGGCAAATACACCAAGAAAGGTGATTTTGATGTTCGGTATATTACTGCAAAAGACTTCCATTTCACTGCTGTCGAACCTATTCAGGTAGAAGAAGTCACCAATGAGCAGGCCCCGAAGGAGAAAGACAAGAAGAAAGACAAACGTCCTGCTAAGTCAAACGACAAACGTGGCGGGAAAGGTTCCAAAGGGACTCCTCCGGCACAGCCAGTACCTAATGAGTAATACTTTCACCAGATGGCAGAAAGCACAAATGACTTCTGTATTGCGGAGCATAACGTAAGGATCATCTTTAAGGAGTCTCATATCAACGATATGCGCCTCCTTCCATCTTTTGAACCTTTCCGTTCCTCTCCCGTTCAGCAAGAGAATCTGTTTTTCCAACTTACAGTTGATGATACGCTACGCCCTGTAAAGAAAGAACACAGGGAACGTATCCGTACATTTGACACTGGAAATGGTGACACGATTGTAGATGTTTTGGACAATGGTGGTTACCAGTATATCATCAAGGATCTCAATGGGGCCGACTGCTGTCTGCTCATCACGAACAAGGATTTCTCCGATTGCCAGTGTGCTTTAAACGGGAACTACAACATGCGCTGCTTTGGTCTGAACAATGCCCTGATGCTTATCTTCGCTTTTGCAGGCAGTAGGCAGAACACCTTGATGATTCATGCCTCGCTGGTACGTTGTCATGGATATGGATATGCCTTCATCGCCAAAAGCGGAACGGGAAAGAGTACACAGGTGAGCATGTGGCTGCGTTATATCGAAGGTTGCGACCTGATGAATGATGACAACCCCGTAATACGGTTGATTGGTGACGAGGTGTTTATCTACGGCAGTCCGTGGAGCGGAAAGACCCCATGCTACCGCCAGGTCAAGGCTCCTCTTGGAGCGATCACCCGTATTGATCGGGCACCAGCCAACAGCATCGAGAAACTGCCACCGATAGAGGCTTTTGCCTCCTTCCTCCCTTCCTGTTCCACGATGAAGTGGGATAAGGATATCTTCAATGCTATTTGCGATACCGTGACAAAGGTGGTAGAGCGCGTGGGGATCTATACTCTCCACTGTCTGCCTAATGAAGAGGCGGCACGTGTCTGTCATCAGGCCGTCGCCAAACATCTCACCAACGCTTAATCCTCAACAGATGATGTCAAACGGAAAGATTCAAGTCAAGGAAGTGCAGTTCGCCAATTCGGTGTTATTGCCAGAGATCGTGAAGTTACTTGATGAGGGGCATACAGTCACCCTACGTCTCAAAGGATTCAGTATGCGTCCGTTCTTAGAGGATGGGCGTGACAAGGCACTCCTTACCAAGGCTGTTGATCCCCAGGTTGGAGATCCCGTCCTCGCAGAGGTTGGCGAGAAGCATTACGTCCTTCACCGTATCATTGCCATTCATGATGACCATGTGGTGCTTCGAGGTGACGGCAATCTGGGTGTGGAACATTGCATGCTTTCCGATGTAAAAGGTGCTGTCATCGGTTTCTATCGCAAGGGACGTGAGAAGATGGATCGCACCGATGGCATGAAGTGGCGTACCTATTCATGGTTTTGGACCCGCCTCTACCCCATCCGCCGTTATCTTTTGGCATTCTACCGTCGCATTTGGCTCAAAATGTTTAAACCTATATAAAAAATAGAATATGAAAGCAAAGAAAGGATTCAATCTTCGCAGTGTCTGTGGTGAGCAGATCATTGTGGCAGAAGGTAAAGAGAACATCGACTTCAGCAATATCATCAGCATGAACGAGTCATCGGCATATCTGTGGCGTCTCGTTCAGCAACGGGAGAGTTTTACGATCGACGACATGGCCGAACTGCTCACAGAAGAGTATGAAGTAGAACGGGAAACAGCCCTTGCTGATGCCAAGACCCTTGCTGAGCAGTGGATTGCTGCAGGCATTGTGGAGAGATGAGAGATGAGAGATGAAAGATGAGAGATGAAAGGTGTAATCATATCTCTCATCTTTCATCTCTCATCTCTTATCTTAAATTGTTCTTTTCAAAGATCGTCATACGTTGATCCAATAGTTCGTACTGATGATCTTCGATAAACGAGGTGCAGACACGCAAACCTTCCTGATGACTGCCTGTCGTGATTAGACAGATGGCACTCACACCATAGTACATCAATTCATGAGCGAGTTCACCGCTTGACATTCCGGGATAACCGATGGTGAAATAGAAGCCATCTGCGATCGGTTCATCCAAGTCTTTGTCATAGACAACATAGAACCCATGACGGCAGAAAATCTCCTTGAGTTTCTTTGCACGCTCCCCATAGACACTGATCTCCTTCCTGAAGTCATACGATCCATCGGTGGCTGCTTTCAGCATAGCCGCCATGGCAAACTGTGCACTATGACTGGTACCTGATGACAGAGCGTACAACATTCGTGTAGAGAATACCAGACCGAAAGGCAGTCCTTCGTATCGATTGGCCAGGTCGGTATAGTGACGATGGAACAGTTTGTCGGAGATGCAAGTCACGCCGATGCGCTCACCAGCATAACTGAATGCCTTCGATCCACTGATCAGCAGAATATAGTTATCCGTATAGCGTGCCACTGTGGCCTGATAGGGCGGTTGGTACGGCACACTCAGGTTCTTTCGGAAGTCCATGGCGAAATAAGCCAGGTCTTCCATCACAATGGTATCATACTGGTTAGCCAGTTCCCCGATGGTGCGCAACTCATCCTCGTTGAAGCAGATCCACGACGGGTTATTGGGATTACTGTAGATGATAGCACAGATATTTCCCTTGCTGAGATAAGATGTGAGTTTATCGCGTAACTTCTCCCCACGATAGTCATAGACATCGAAAGTCTCGTATTTCACCCCCATCACCTGCAGTTGCATCTTCTGCACAGGGAATCCGGGGTCGATGAACAACACGGTGTCCTTCTTCTTGTCAGCCTGCGAACAAGTGAGGAACGAGGCAAAGGTACCCTGCATGGATCCACTCACAGGTACACATCCTTCCGGTTTGATATCTATACCGATAAAAGCTTTCACAAACTGTGAGGCAGCCTCTTTCAGCACAGGTGCTCCCTGGATATCGGGATAGCTATGGGCGATGCCATCCTGCAAGGCTTTCACCTGTGCATCCACACCCACCTTTGCGGCAGGCAGACCTGGGATGCCCATCTCCATTTTGATGAACTCCACGCCCGATGCCTTCTCGGCCTGAGCTGCCACCTGCTTCACCTCTCGGATGGTGGCTTTGGCAAAATCCTTGATGCCTAACTGTGCCACCAGTCCGTCAACGACTTCTTTCTTGATTGGTGTATCCATATCACTTACTTTCATTCTTACCGATAGCTAACGCCTTAATGTTTGCTTCGACAATGGCCTCTCCCTTTCTGCCAAACACACGACGGATCGCATTTTCCAATTTGTCATATTCGATGTTCAGCGCTTTCTGGGCGGCTCCCAACAGGATCACATTGGCCGAACGGGGCACCCCATTCTCCTTTGCCATCTTCTCGATGTCGATCATCACCACATTCTTCAACTTAGCATAATCGGCCATCAGTTTCTCCATCTCAGGATAGTTCGGGATATTCACGAACGGTGTGGATGAGGTAATGATCCAACCCTCCTTATTTAAATACGGCAGATAGCGCAGGGCCTCCATGGGCTCCATGGAGATAATCACGTCGGCACCGCCCTTGGCAATCAGATCACTGCTGATAGGTTCCGATGAGATGCGCAGATTACTCTGCACATCACCACCGCGCTGTGACATGCCATGCACCTCCGCCTGTTTGATGTAGAGGTTTTCTTTCATGGCAGCCTCACCGATAATCGTTGCTATGGAGAGGATGCCCTGGCCTCCTACTCCGCATAATATGATGTCTGTTTTCATTTCTTTCCCTCCTGTGCTTTCTTTTGTTTCAGATGTCTCTGTAAGGTCTGCATACACTCACGTCTTGGAATAATCACACTCACACCCTGATATTCAATCTCGTCACGGATAATCTGTGTAATCTCTGGCATGTTCTTCGGCAGGGGCACCACCACCTTCAGGTGTTCGTTGTCCAGACCCAGTCCGCGAACGATGGCCTCGAACTTATTCGTTCCAGCACTGTCCTGTCCGCCCGTCATGGCTGTTGTCAGGTTATCACTGATAATCACCGTGATATTGGCATTCTCGTTGATGGCATCAAGCAGACCCGTCATACCACTGTGGGTGAAAGTAGAGTCACCGATCACGGCCACGGCAGGCCATTGTCCGGCATCGGCAGCACCTTTGGCCATGGTGATGCTGGCACCCATATCCACACAACTATGGATGGCTTTATAAGGTGGCAGGAATCCTAACGTGTAGCAACCGATATCACCGAATACGCGGGCATTGGGATAATCCTCCAACACCTTATTCAATGCAGTATATACATCACGGTGACCGCACCCCTGACAAAGGGCTGGTGGACGGGGTACTACATCCTCGCAGGGAGCGAACGACTCATCGGAAGGCAGACCCAGTGCTTTCTTCACGGCATCGGGGGTCAGCTCACCCGTACGGGGCAGTTCTCCAGTGAGACGTCCCTTGATCACGGCATTGCCCGGCATGATACCGCGTAGCTGGTCTTCGATGAACGGCTGTCCCTCCTCTACCACCAGTACGTTGTCGCAAGCCTCGGTCATTTTGCGGATCAGTTCCTTCGGTAAGGGATACTGACTGATCTTCAAAACAGGATAAGGACATTTCGTTCCGGCATAGCACTCCATCAGGTAGTTGTAGCCTATACCACTGGCAATCACACCGAGAGAGTGATCACTGCCCTCCTCATAACGGTTGAAGCGGCTATCCACAGCATCCTGCTCCAGCTCTGCCTGCTGCTTCGTCACCGCATCGTTCCGACGACGGGCATTGGCGGGTAGCAGCACCCAGTTGGCAGCCACGGCATCATAGTTCATCTCGTTCTCCTGGCGCGGTTCCTCTTTCACTTCCACCACAGCACGGGAATGAGCCATTCGCGTGGTGACACGCATCAGCACTGGCAGGTGGATACGCTCAGAGTAATCGTAGGCAAAGGCCATCATGTCGTAGGCCTCCTGCTGATTACTTGGTTCCAGTGTTGGAATCATGGCGAACTTTGCGTAGAAGCGGGAATCCTGCTCATCCTGTGAGGAGTGCATGGAAGGATCGTCGGCCACCAGTACCACGATACCGCCATTCGTTCCCGTCATGGCTGAGTTCACAAACGGGTCGGCACACACGTTCAATCCCACATGTTTCATACAAACCAGCGCCCGTTTGCCCATGTACGACATACCGAGAGCCGTCTCCATCGCTGTTTTCTCGTTTGTACACCAACGGCGGTGAACATTCCGTTCTTTCGCCAACGGAGAATCCTGTATATACTCCGTGATTTCGGTCGAAGGTGTGCCAGGGTAAGCATAGACACCGCTCAAGCCGGCATCCAGTGCACCTTGTGCAATCGCTTCGTCACCTAACAAAAGTTTCTTCATGTCTCTTATTTATTTATCAAATGTTATCTTTTTGAATTGCAAATTTACAAATATTCATTGACATGGCAAAAAGATTTGGGGATTAATCCTGTCAATATCATATTTTTTACTATTAGATCATACTATCAATGATAGTCGTTCAGTTCTTCCGGTAATCGGAAGGCGATAATCCAGTGTCGTGCTTGAAATACCTGCAGAAGAAAGAATCTGTGGGGAATTGAAGTACATCAGCTATCTCCCGAATGCTCATGTCTGTGGTGCGCAGTAGGGTTTTTGCCTCAATGATAACCCGATGTCGGATGTGTTCCATCGGGAGTTTTCCTGAGGCCTGACGAATCAGTTTTGAGAAATGCTTTGCACTGATGCACTGCTTGTCAGAATAAAACTGTACGCTGCGTTCACGGGTGGCATGTAACTGAAGGTCGTCCAGAAAACGGAGGAATACTTCTTCGGCTCGAGATTCGGACTTGGATACCTGTCTCATTGACATTTGAGGGTGTGACAGGAAGGATGCTACAGAAACGGAAAGGAAACCCCTGACGACTTCATCCCTCAAGGCATCACATGTGTCTTTATATATAAAATCAATCTGGTCGTATAGATTCAGATAACGCTGAAGCAAGTCTTCGTCCAAATGAAGGGTCAACGGGATGGAACGATGCTCCAGCCAAGAGCCCAGTTTTTCAGCCAGTCGGCTGAACAGCCACTCTTCCTCAGTAGATGGGAATGCCATGGAAATAGTATCATGATTGAAAGAGCAAGAAAGACTCTCGATAATGGATCCGTCCTGAATGACGACTACGTCTCCCCTATTCAGCTTTAGCCACCTTTGATTAATGCACATCTTCATTTCTCCTTCAATGCAGATGATGGCAGCAGTAAACGAGAGTCTGAAAGGGAAAGGAAGCAGGGCTGGAAGAGAATAGTTGTTACAGATATAAACGGACTGTCCAATAGCCATGCTTGGTTTCTTGGTGCGAAAGCAAGCTAGTTGAATTCTCGAGATTTGTCCTGGCTGCATTTGTTGATTTTTCGACAAAGGTAATTATTTGTACCGAATTTGGCAAGTTCCTGAATGAAAAAGCGAGTTATTTAACATTATTTGCGGACAATTGGTAATGCCGATTCAGAATAGAAAGTGTATTTTTGCACAGAATACAAACTGTATATATAAGAGAAAATGAAAAAGAATCTGTTTATTCTCATTGCTGCTTTACTGTCCTTGTCGGCAATTGCGCAAAACAAGGAAATAGCATCGGCCCTTAAGCCGGTAAACATCACCCAGCTGGAAGGAACTTGGTATGGCCTGTACATGGGCAGCCAGGCCTCCGTCACTTTCAACAAAGACAACACCTATGCCATCTGGAATGAAGCATTCTCGCAGATGAACATTGCGGGGTCGTATGCCTTGAATGGAAATACGCTTTCTCTCGGAGGCATCCCTGGCATGGACGGCAAGGGTCTTGTCTCGGTTGATGGAGACGTGATGGACCTGTTGGTGGTTTTCGGTGCGCAAGGCATGGTACAGGCCCCAACCTCGTTCAATGACGCCATCGGTAATCCTGCTGCCATGCGGCTGTGTTTGAACCGCGACAAGAAGGTCATCGATCAAGCAACCACACAAGTAAAAGCACCCGCAACAGCGTCCTTGGCTTTTGAACGCAACAGACGTCTTGGAAAAGGTCTCAATCTGAATTCTGTTTTTGACGGAGTCCGGGATGAGCAACCCCTCAAACAAGGAAGCATCAAGGACATTGCCTCCAAGGGCTTTAACAGTGTACGCATCCCTATCCGTTGGGGAGCCCACACTCTCCCATCGGCCCCTTATACCATTGACCCAGTCTTTGTAAAAAGCGTGGATGCCATCGTAAACGAATGTCTTGAAAACGGTCTGGCCGTCATACTGGACAACCATTACTATCCCGTCATATCCTTCGGCTTTGAGTCGCAGGACCTTTCTTATGAAGAGAACATTGACCGTCTGTATAGCATTTGGGAGCAGCTGTCAGCCCACTACAAGGACTATCCCGACGAGCAAATCTATTTCGGCATCATGAACGAGCCCAGTCTTCAGTTGGAACCTTCGCGCTGGAACAGCATCGTAGCCGAATGCGTGAAGAGGATTCGCAAGGACAATCCCGGCAAGACCATCATGGTAGCCACACCATCGCTGGGCCAGCACTGGACCATCGGTCTGTTGGATTTCCCTGCTGACGAATGGAATCTGATTGTTGACGCCCACTATTACCTGCCTCAGACTTTTACGCATCAAGGCATTGCTTTCGCGATGGCGGAAGGGTCTTTGGGAACTCCCTGGACCGGAAGCGACACAGAGAAGACCCCTATAGCCCACGACATGGACTTCCTTGCAGCTTGGAGCAAGCGCTACGCCCGCCCTGTAAACATCGGCGAGTTTGGCGTTTGCGACAATGCAGACGAGGCCTCCAGGAAAGCTTATCTGAGTTATGTGAGCGGTGAAATATGCAAGCACGGTTTTTCCTTCCATCTGTGGGCCTATTTCCGCGACACCTTTGGCATTTACGACGAAGACTCCGGACAGTGGAATCAAGGCCTTCTGGATGCGCTGAATCTAAAAAATGACGTCTTCCTGTCCTCTTTCAAGAATCCACCCCTCTCCTTTGCTCCGTTCGTGCGCTGGTGGTGGCCGGGCAACGATGTGGAAACGAATGAACTTCAAAGGGAGATGAATCTTTTCGCCCGTCATCACATCGGCGGCGTGGAAATCCAGTCGTTTGCACTGGTGGTGCCTCCTCCCACGGAACGGATGGCACAGATCATGAGTTTTGACACCGATGCCTACTATTCCAATCTGAAGACAGTGATGGAAGCGGCACGGCGGAATGGCATGACGGTGGATCTTACCAACGGCAGCGGATGGCCAGCCTCAGGCTCTCATATCTCGGAGGCTGAGGAAAACCGTTCGCTCCAATATGGAATGACCGTCATCCCGGCAGAGGGCGGCGCACTGGAGATTCCAAGGTCTGAACGCCAGGACAGCAAGTTTGCCGAACTTGTGGGTCTGCTGGAGGCTGAGGTGTCTGAACCAACTGCCGACGGTTCACGGAAGATTCAAAAGGTGAAGAAGGTCGATAGCGCTTCCTTCGCCCCAGGAAAGGCCGCTGCTGGATTCCAGCGTGTGCTCATTGCCCTTTGGAACGTTCCATCGCAGGAGACGAACATGATTGTGGCAAAAACGGATGCCGGGAACGTGATGGACCATTTCGACACTGTTGTACTCCGCAAGAATTACGATTATTATTTCGGGGCGGCCACAGGTCTGGATGCTTACTACGGAAAGCCGTTCCGTGCCTTCTTCAACGATAGCTACGAATTCAAGGTGGACCGGCACATCACGGCCGATTTCAGTGAAGTCTTCCAGCACCGTCGGGGGTATGACCCGACGCCATGGATGCCTGCCAACATCTGGTACGGCTACAACAACATGTACGATAACGGTCATGCGGCTCCGGAGTTTCGATTTGGCGACGAAGACTGGCGTCTCCGCTACGACTACGACCTGACGGTGAGCGACCTGGCTCGGAAACATCTTCTCAAAGGGTCTTCTTCGTGGGCGCATGAACACGGGCTGCTGCACCGCACTCAAGCCTATGGACTGCCCATGGACTATATGGGAGCTGCCGGCGATGCCGATATACCAGAGACCGAGAACATGATTTTCGGAGGCGGTAGCGAAGGAGGCCTGAAAATGGTTTCTTCCGGGGCTATGCTCTACAACAGGCCTCTCGTCAGCGCAGAATCGGGAGTACATATCAACAGGGCCCTGATGGTAACGCCCCAGAAACTGCGCTCCACGGCCGACAAGCTCCTCGCCAGCGGTATCAACCAGATTATCTGGCACGGTTCCCCCTACAAGTATGAAGTTGCAGGCAATCCCTGGCAACCTTTCTACAATTCCACGATTGGAGTTAACTTTTCCTCTGACCTAAGTGAAGACAATGTCTTCTGGGATGAACTTTCCGATGTGAATCAATATGTCCAGCGTGCCCAGTATCTGATGCGAAGCGGAAAAGCCGAAGCCGACATCCTTGTATATTATCCCTTTCTGGAATACAGCAGCAGCGTTAAGAATCCGGAGGAAATCCTCTACTATGGAATGCTTCCCGAGACGGAACCCGGGACTGACAACGAGCAGAAAGCTCCTGATGATGCTGTCAGTAAGTGGCTGAGCGACATCTGGCCGCTCTTGAACGAACTGGAAAGGCGCGGACTCACCTGGTCGTGGGTCAATGACGAATCGCTGCAAGAGATGACAGCAACTCCTGACGGACACCTGCATATCCGCGGCAACAGCTACGGCGGACTTGTCCTGTTCAACCTTCCCTGGATACAAATGCAAACTGCCCAGAACCTCCTGTTGCAATCTCATGCCAATCTGTTGATGATGGGCGAATTACCAGTCAGACAGCCTTCGTTCAAGGATTACGTGAAGAACGACAAGAAAACCGCCATACTGATGAAGAAAGTGGCAGCCGGAAAACATGTCTGCAACAGCGCTCACGACTGGGCGGTCTCTACCCCTCTCACGACGGTGGCTGGTGGAGAACGGGTCAGGATGGCCCGGCGGCGTATTTCTGATAATGAACTGGTTCAACTCTATTGGAATGTTGACGATCGTTGGAAGGAAGTCTGCATCCATGCCGACGGGGCTCCCTATGCCTACTGGCTCGATGCTGAAGACGGGAGTGTGACAACCGCTGACAGGACTTCTTCAGGTGAGATCAAAGGCATGCTCCCTCCACTTTCCACCCGATTCCTTTTCATCACAGAAACCCCGATTCAGGAAGCGCAAATAGCCAGTCCTGTCGCCACCCCAATATCCTCCATCGAACTCGGGCAATGGACACTACAATTCGGAGAGCAAGTTATCAACGACGCTCAACTGGGGGATTGGCGTAATATCCCGCAGTTAGGTGACTCCTGCGGCGTATCAGTTTACACCACCCGATTCTCATTGGAAAAGAACGCCACCAGATACGTTCTCGATCTGGGAGACGTGTATTACACTGCTGAAGTCAGCATCAACGGAAAGACTGTTGGGAAACGCATCTGGAAACCGTTCAGATTCGACATTACCGACTATCTGCAGAGTGGAGAGAACGTCCTGGAAATCCGCGTGAAAGCATCTGACTATAACGCGAAGGTGCGACGTGGCCGTGAGGGCGATGCCACATTCTCCTCCATTGCAAACTCTGGGCGTATGGCCAATGGACTGAAAGGCCCGGTGTGGATTATAACAGAGTGATTACTATATATTGGCTCTTTATATCGTTCTTGTATTCATTATAGGAACTTTATAAGAGCCTTTACCATATTGGCTACATCAGCATGACACCATCCGTCAGGTTCCTTTCCGCCAGTTCTTTCCGTGTCAAAAACTCCAGACCAATAGAATCGGCTCCGTTCTTGGGCTTAATGACGTAACGGTCTGTCTCAGGAAGCAGGTGTAAGTCTTTCTTATTCATCATCAATACACTTACATATGAGTACAAAAGTAGTAATAAATGCCACAAAATCACTTTTATTGCAGGATTTATTAAAATAGTTTAGTAAATCTGATTTATTTGTTTCTGAATTCTATTGGTGTTGACGATCAGTTTACACCATCAGATTCTCACTGGTATTGTGGGTGATATTGTCAAGATAAATCGCAAAAAATTAAGGATTGTAAAAATATTCTAATTGGGAAAGGTGGAAACACCTGAGTGCTTGAAAGTGCCCAAAAGGGGTTTTATGTGCCAATAATATCTGGTTGGATTCGAAGCAGAGTCTCATTGGCATCCAAGTAAAGTCTGATTGAGATCCAATTAGAGCCTACTTAATATTTACGTAGAGTCTAAGTAATGTTTACGTAGAGTCTGATTTGACTCGTTCCAGCCGCTCCTTACGCTCGTTCCTCCGTTAGTTACGGGTCTTTCCGCCGTCAGTTTACTCTTATAGAAGTCGGCGGAACGAGAGTAAACGCCGAGCGGAACAGGTGTAAACACCGATGGGAACGACCCGTAAGGGCATCCCCAAGATAAAAAGTGTAGTCTTTTTGAACCAAAAGTACTATGTTTTAGACCCAAAAACACTATGTTTTTGGGTGCTAAAGACTATATTTTGGGGAGTTAATCATTGGTGGGCTTCCTAAGCGGTTCACTATCAACGCTTTACCAAACCTCACGAGAATCGCGTTTTTTCGACCAAAAGGACGGTTGGTGATCCAAACGCGATTCTCGCGCGTTAAACGAAGTTAATTCGTCAAAATCCTTCAATTTTTTAACAGTGAAAAAGCCACATCCATCATCTTGGTGAAGGTGGTCTGTCGTTCCTCAGCAGTTGTGGCTTCACCGGTCAGGATATGATCCGAGATCGTGCAGATGGCCAACGCGCGGTTACCGGATCGGGCAGCATTCATATACAAGGCGGCCACCTCCATCTCGACAGCAAGCACCCCCATCTTCATCCATTTATCGTTCTGCGGGTTCTCCGTATAGAACGTATCCGAAGAGAGGACATTTCCCACGCGGTAGGTATAGCCCAGACGGTCGCAAGTGTCTGCGGCGTCACGCAATAGTGAGAAGTCGGCGATGGGTGCAAAGGTTCCAGGCAGTTCATACTGTGAGGCATAGTTCGAATTGGTGCATGCCCCTTCGGCAATCACCAGACTTCCCACATGGAGGTCGGGATGGATGGAGCCTGCTGATCCCACGCGGATGATGGTCTTTACGCCATAGAAATTGTACAACTCGTAGGTATAGATGCCCAAGGAAGGCATACCCATGCCATGTCCCATCACACTGACACGCTTTCCGTCGCGGTAGCCAGTGAAGCCAAGCATGCCACGCACATTATTAAACTGCACTGGGTTCTCTAAGAACCGTTCTGCCATGAACTGGGCGCGCAAAGGGTCGCCCGCCATGATCACAGTCTCAGCGATCTCGCCGTACTGGGCCCCGATATGGGGAGTGGGTGTATTCGTCATAATCGTAAAGTGTTTAGTAATGATGATTTGGATTATCGATGACAAAGATAATGAATTTTCCTGAATAAAGGAAACTTTTCCTTTATATTTTCTGTGATGCCGCTTGTGTTTCAAAAAAAATAGTTATCTTTGCCGCCGACATGCTGATCACTGTTGTGGCTTTGCTCGCCTATGCGCTGATCGTCTTTCTCGGAATGGAGTACCTGTGGGAAGGTATTCACGAGATAGCCCTGCCGCTCACCCTCGCCGGTGTAGCGGTATTAGCTTGTTGTGTCTATGTGATGTGCAAGAGCAAGGCATCGCGAAACAAACGACAAGGTCTGCCCCGTGAGATCATCGCCATCGTCATGGCCGTTGTCATCCTGTATCTGGGACGGACCCCCTTCTCGCAGTTCTTCTACGTATATGACCATCAGGAGGAACTGCAGCAGGGCATTCTGGAGACGGCAGAGAGTGTGGCTCAGATCGACTCGCTGTATAAGCACTATGCCAAACAACGGTTGCGTGACTACCGGAAAGAGTTGAAACGTCAGCGAGTGGGCAGCACGAAGGCCAAGGCACAGGAGAAGAGTCTGCGGCGACGCCTGCTCCCCACGATGCTCGACACCATCCAGTCACAGCGCCAGCAGTGGCTGTCATCACTCGGTGAAACACAGGTGTGGAGCCTTTCCACGCCCAGGAGTATCCATTACCTGCTCAGTGCCAGTGAAGAATGGACCGAACAGTATCAGCAGGTATCCTCTGTTATTTATCAGGGTGAGAAGGCGAAGGCATTCAATAATGATGGTATGATTGGGGTGACGGCAGAGAAACTGGTGCCGTTCCTGAGTCCTCAGTCCACCGATCCCAGGAGTCTGCTGGTGATGGTAGTCTGCTGTGCCCTGATCCTGACAACCTATTTTCATATACGCAGACCGAAAAGCAGATACGAAAGCGGTCACAGATGACATGAGAGACAGACGGTTATTAGATATCACATTCAGTCCTCAGTCCTATACTGTATCCCAGATACAGGAGATGGTGAGAGAAGGCACGGCTACCGTTCACGACATGGAAGACGTGTTCGGGAAGGAATGTGCGGAAGAACTCTTGCGTCTGTCACCGGAAACTCCCCTGCCCCACGGCGGCTGGAACGAAGGATCTTCGGATGCCACGCAACTCATCTTCTGGGGAGTGCAGGGATCGGGAAAGACGATGGCCATCGCCTCACTGCTGACATTGTCCGGGATGAAACCCGACAAGATGTTCCCGGAGAGTCTGCGTCCACGTTTCGAACGACTGCGATCGCTCTTTGCACCGTCAGACAATCCCCGTCTGATTCCCAGTGAGGAAGGAGGCGGGAACGGTGTGGAGAGTTATCCCGTGGTCTATCGAAGACATCTGTGGACACCAAAATATCCGATGCTTCTCACCGAGGTGACCATCCCCGCAACAGAACCCCTACATACGGTGGTACTGGAGAATCACGATCTGGTTCATCTGTTCTGCATCGACTGCCGACAGGATATCCATCAGCAGGCTGACAGACTCATCGAGGTGATTACTTGGTTAGAAGGAGAAGGACATCTGTCCCATACGGCCGGTATCTACCTCCTCGTGACAAAGACCGATCTGATGAATGCCCCCGAGGAGTATCGCGAGAACACTGCACAGACGTTAGTCATCAGCAGTCTGCCAACCCTCTGGCACAAGGTACAGGAACTGTGTAAGACGCAGTTTATCTATAATAGTCTTCCCATCGGCTACAGTGTGGGGGCGTTTGTGTTACAAGACTATGCATGTCTTCAGACAACCCTTGCACAACAGGTGTTCAAGGAGGCACTGCTCCCCAAATGCCAACCACGGAGAACCTTCCTCGGAAAACTGATCGGGAAAGGAAAGAAAGGATATGCCTACCTGCTTGCAGCACTTGTGATCCTCGTGGCAGGCTATGGTGCCTACAAAGCACTGGATGCGCTGAACAAGCCACCTCAGGAAGAACTGACGGCCTATGACTACCGTTATGACTTCATGCAGGAGACAGCAGCCATGAACGAAGGATCATTCGACGAGGCTCGTCAGATATATCGCCGACTGTCAAACGATCTGCAACTGGAACACAGTATCCGTACCACAAAGGGAGAACGTGTTCTGTCGGATGTGGATTATCGTTCTTGCGACTCCAGTCTGGTGAACACGTTTGCACTGGTCATTGACCGCTACGGACGACAACTGTTCTCTTCCAGTGCATGGAGCCGGGATGAATCGAAACTGAAGGAACTCCGCCAGCAGGTGGAGGCACTGACAGAAAAGCCGCAGCTGAAGGAAACATCCATCAGGAGATATGCCCTCTTTGTGGAGAACTACTTTGAGCAGGTGAAGCCTTTGATTGAAAAGAGTCAGACCTGTCATGACCTGGATGAGGTGAACACGGTCATCGCCCAATGTGAGCGATGGAACAAGGAGCCTTTCACCAACGATACGCTGTTGGCAAGAAGGATTACGGGGATCCCTCACCGGGCCTATCTGGGCTATGCACGACATCTCCTCAACGAAGCTACGACCCAGGTGAACCAATACGAACAGTCGTGGGAGGATGCCAGTCTGCTGGAGAAACCGTTCGTCTATTTGATCGATAAGTCGGAACTGAAAGCCAACCTCCGTGAGATTCGCGATGCCATCGATGAACTGAATCAGCAGGTCAGCGACCTCCCCTCGCAGGAATACCAGGATGTCGTGGAGTGCATGAGGCAGACCCGACAGCTGACAGAAGAATATATATAATAAGGAAAGGAAATGAACATCATCATACGTCTGTTCAACAGACTCAGCATACTCAGCTACAAGAGTCCGAGCAACTCCATCGCGCAGGCTGTTGCCCTGACAGTATTGTGCGTGGTCTTCCTCACCTGCTGGTGGATGGCCTCTGCCGTGGAGAAGAAACTGGTCTTTACTATCGATGAGGTGGAATTAGGGCACAGCGCTGCCGTGACGATCGGTAACAGCAGCGATGTGTGCTTCCAGAATGTGCCGCACGATTTCCTGACTATCACTCCCGAGAGAGATGGCTTCCGTTGGGAGGTGAACAAACTATACCACGACTCCCTGCAGTATTTCAAGATCAACAATGAGAATCCCAATAAGCATGTGATCCGCAACGATGCCTCACAGCAGATCAACATTGTACTGCCCGTGAGGAAAGATAAGATACTGAAGATGTCGCTGACGGGCGAGGACGTGTGGCAAACATGGAACGACTTCAAGGATCAGAAAGATGTCCTGGTAAAACACTTTGCCGCTTACTACCATGTCAGGAAGGGTGACGTGTCAAAGGAGGACAGTCTGCTGTATCTCAGTCAGATGCAACGCCATGATGTCCGTTCTTTTTTTGAACGCGACGGGGAGTCACTCTCGCTGATCATCCTCGATGAGCATACACACTTGCATGATAACGGGAGCGATATCGGTTATGCAAGGAGCGGACTTGTTCACCCTACGGGAGAACAAGTAGGACGTTGTAAGGTGCAGTTCTTCCGCGTGGCCGACTACTGTTATATGGAACGTCGTGCAGCGCGCGGACGGTTTCAGATCAATGGGGTGAGCTACGCGATGAAGCCCACCGTGAAACTGACGGAATGGGGAGCAGGTCATGTGATGATTGACTTCGCTCAGGATCATACCTTCTTGCGTTTCCCGCGACCGATTACCTATGTCGGCTCCGTCGATTCCCTGCGGAAGAAATCGGCCTATGCCAGTCAGGTGATTACCTTGAAGCAAGACAACAACGCCTTTCCCGCCAAAAGTGACCTCTATCTCCCTGCATTCTCTACTGCCGTGAATTTTGATCTGTGCAACATCGAGTTCTTCCACCAAGACGACTCGGTAGTGATCCGCGACAACCATTACCGGGAACAGGTGGTAGAGAATCCCCGTACGTCGTTCCTACCCTTCTCCATCGTCCCCACCTTCGAACCAATGACGTTAAGGTCGGGACAGGATACCCTAAATGGACGGGTAGGATGGATCGACGGGACATTCATCTTCAGCTATCTGTGGCCTTCACTACTGGTGTTTGTAATCCTTCTGCTACTGATCTGGATCCCAGCAATCAGTCCTGTACGACTATCGCGAAAGCAGCTGAACAACCTCCGTGAAAAAGAAGCGGTGAAGCACTATCCCTCGTATCTTTCCCTCCTTCTGCTCATCGCCTTGGGCTATTGTGTTTGTAAGTCACTCATCGCCCTGAAGCTAAGCTATACCTATCCCTATTTCGAGAAGATCACGGGAATCGTTCCCGTGTCTGCCGCCATGACTTTATTACTGTTCTTCAGTCTGACCATGATACTGAACAGTTCCTTGCGGCAATATGCCGGCAAGGGTACAAGTAAGAACGCCGTTTGCTGGATTGTCTGTGCCTGTATGCTGACAGCCTTAGTCTTTTTGTTCTTCAAGGTGATGGATTCCATGATCAGCGCGGGTGTTATCAGTTCATACTTTCATTCCGAAGTATATAACGTCCTACCCTGGCGATGGCTCGTTGAATATGGTATCAACGACACCCACCGTTCTGTGGTTTATGCCCTGTTTGTTTCGGAGGCTGTCGTTCTGACCTTGTGGCTATTGCTCAATATATTTGGTGCTTCGATCACCACAGGATGTCATACACTCAAAGAAAGATATGACAAGCTTGTGGAAAAGATAAACGGAAGGTTGAAAAACTATTGGGGAAAAGCGACTTACCTCGACGGCTTGAAGAAACTGTTGGCCCTTCCTGTCATGCGTGAAAACTTTCTGGTCAAAGCACTCTTTTCAGCTATCAAGACACTCTTCCCCACTCACTTCCTCGTGATGATTGTCTTGATCGTGATTGGTAACAAGTTCGGAAACTTCGGTACTGCATTCATCACCTTGCTTGTGATCCTCGGTTTCACACAGGCGCTGACACACACCTCCATTGAGGAAGGTACGCTTCCCCGTCACACCATCTTCTGTAAGATGCTGCTGATCTCTGCAGCCTATATCGTTGCGGCTATGATGGGAGATCACGGATACATGACCAACTATCTCGGTTTTGTGATGTGCCTGCTCTGTTTCTTCTTTATGATGAGACGTCCTGTCAGCTATGGCGACAGCTACCAACAAGCCGCCCGAACTGAACGGCGATGGGTGAACAAGATGTTACTCACGCTGGTGGTAATCATCGTGTTCCTACCCACAGTATGCAGTCATCTGTTCACGACCGAAGAGGTGAACTACGATCGTCTTTCCCGTCGGGTGATGCTCTACTCCAACTTCGACAGTCTGGAACGCAGCGGTTACCGCTATAGTGAGAGCGATGCAGAGTTCATGGTGATCATGAGTCATTACATGCAAGACAGGAAGAGTCGTGACCCACTCTCCAATGATGATCATTTCCTCCACGCCTCCGTCAGCTCAGGACAGTCGCCCGTGGTCTTGAACGACCTGAGTCTTCCCGTGGCGTTCTTCGGATCGTATGGTGTATTCCGGGCAAGTGTGGTGTATTTCCTCCTGCTCTTCGTCATGATCTGGATGGTAATGCAATACAGTTTTTCATTTGTAGATACGAAGGAGCCCACACTCAATCGTCCTATGCAATGGCGGCTGTTGGCGATGTTCATGTGGGTAGGTACCAGTCTGTATATCTACCTTTCGTATATCGATTGGCTGCCGTTCACAGGACGTCTGAATCCCGGACTGGGCGTGGATGCCGTAGGTGAAGCGTTAGAGACTGCCATCCTCCTTGCCTTCATGGCATCCGTGGGTTGTAATATGCGAAACTATTATAAAGATAAGTAATAAGAAAATGAAATGGATTGACCGTTTGGCTTACAAGTGCTCCTCATTACATCTTGACGAGGTGCTCCACCGATGGCAGCACATGCTCAGATACGAGGTGATCAACAGGAAGCGTATCGATCTGGCTGTGGTAGGGACCACGTCCAGTGGGAAGAGTTTCCTGCTGAACGACATCCTCTCTTCCCTGAGGAATATGGGAGGTAAATTCAGCAGTCTGAGAAGTGATTCTCTCCTCTACAAGACCATCGTGAACTATTCCCCCGATGAGTCGGGAGGACATGGACAGACTCCCATCTATGCCTGCAGGAGGACGAACTTTTATGGTACGTATGTGAACCATTCTCAAGACGGAAGGAAATACGACTTTGTATTTATGAACATCCCTGGAGAGATTTTTATGAGACCTACCCAAGGGGAGGCCTCCCGTCTGCGTGCATATATCGACCTGAAAGATGCCTTGTCGAAGATGAAGAAACGATTCTATGTCTCTACTTGGGTAGATGCCGCCGATGAGATCCGCTATATCGTGGAACCCGTGACCGGTGCCTCCATTACAGACGATGACCGACGTTCCCGTGTCACCACCGATCAGCATATCCTGAAGATGCGATACATGGACTGGTCGGAACTCTTCGGTGACCTGAACAACTGCGGGTTTCATGAGTGCAATGGCTCAAAACGAAAAATCAACGGTGCTACCCTTTTGAAGAAATTCTTCGAATACGACACCGACTCCGTCATGATGACACTCTACGATATGATGAGCAACGGACAGATCCGATGTGATTTCAACGAGGAGGATTTCAGGGCGAAGATGTACGACAAGTGCTTCACCTTCTTTCATTACTGTTCGCGGGCATCCGACATCGTACTCTGTGACAGGATCTTCACCATGAAGGAGACTCTCAGCAATGAAATGCCTTTCGGCGAGATCACCCGTGGACTGTCATCGTTCTTGGACAACCTCGGTCATGACCGTCATGTGAATGTCTATCTGTCATTCCGCAATGTTGACTTCCTGATGTTCTCAAGGGAAAAGAACTATCAAAAGCTGAACAAAGACATCCTCGGACGGTTGGACAAGGAGCAGAGGAGGAATATTATTTACTCTTTGTTCCACTATGTCCTGCAACATCATATCAACAAGAACGTCATCGTGAAAGGAGATGATTTCTATAGTCTGGTGGGACTGCCTAAGGAGGGAATTCCGGAGAACGATCTCATCACAGAGGAAGTGAGTCTGCTCACAGAGAACCTGGTGGATCTAACAGGGAATCAGGGAGTTGTCTATGATGCCCCCGACCTGAAGAACCATATCACCACCCGACTGGGTGATGAAGCACATGCCTTCAATGACCTGCTGCGCAGCTCTGACAACACGACAGAGGTGGAAGAAGAACTGTTCTCTCAGATCACACCACATGTGTATTTCACCTGCACGCCTGTCACACAGGACTATGATATCTACAGAAATTATCAGGAGGGTGACCGCATTGCCACCGACTTCTGTAAGGAGGTGAACGGAAAGACGATGTTCTTTGCCAGACAAAACTCACATGCTTGCTTTGGAAGCTATCAACTGTGTATGGACATCTTAACACAGCACGACCTGATGGATAGTGAGACGGGAACATTACTCAGAAGACTCCAGAACAACTTATAATAATATAGCGGTCGAATAAGGAAACAGAGAAGATGAAAGGACTGAAACGATCTATCAGGATTGCCGTGGTCGGCGCAAGGGCAAGTGGCAAGAGCTACCTGCTGCACGACCTGATCCATGCCTTCCGCATCATGGGATATGAGCCAGAGGAACTACCGCTTTCATACCCTCACAGCAGTTTCGGTGCCTTCTTCTACGATGCTTTTCACGTGGAGACGGGCGGTATGCGAGGGACAGAGAGCTATGCGTGCAGACCAGAGAACCACTATGGCGCCCTCCTCTCTTGTCATTCCCGATGGCAACAGAGACTGTTACCATCCGTAAAGGTGGATTTCTTGAATATCCCTGGAGAAGTGTTCGATCCGGACAGTCAGCGACTGGCACTTTTCGATGACCTGATCCGACTGATTACCGCAAAGGGCAAAGGATTGTTCGAACAGGTAACCTGGAGCTGTCCGTCAGGCCATACCCTCCGACTTATCATACCAGTGGGATTCCAATGGGAAAACATCGGAAGGGTGAAGGTGAACAGCCGGTCACGTTATGGGAACTACATGGGATGGGAGAACCTCCATGAAGAGTTGACCACAGGTCACTATCAGGAGACAAAACGGGAGCCTGTCAGCGGAAAAGAACTGTTAAGCAGGATCACCGAGCTGCAGACCGACTCTGTTCTCCTTTCCCTCGAAGAGGTGTGGACACAGCTTACCACGGTGCGCAAGCTCGACCTTCAGGAATGTCGTGCACAACGTGTACTGCACTATTTCTATCCGTTGATGTATTGCCGACAAGCCACTGACCTGATCCTCTGCGATCGTCTGACATCTGATGAGAATACAGGAAGGTTAGCAGAAACGATGAGTGCTTTCATCGAACAGGGTAAGCAGCCGAAGCCACATGTCTATCTGGCATTCCGTGAAGCAGACAAACTTCTTCGGCGCGAAGGCTGGGATGCTCTGCGACAGCATGTCACGGGATCAGAACCTTCCTCTGTATTACGGAACCAGTTATATACCTCGGTACTTGAAGAGATACAAAGTAGATTGACTACATCTGACGGTCACCCACAACTGGTGATCATGTCGGATGATGACAGGCGACATATCCTGCAGTGCTTCGGCGATGGTGTGGGACATGCCTTCTGGCTCTTGCTGCACACTGCCGAGGATGACAGTCTGAGGGGGAAACTCCTGCGGAAGATCACTCACCGGAAAAGTGTCTATGAACAGTCAAACATGACAGAGAAGTTATTGCCTCCGCATGTCTATTTCACGGCAACACCCATAGATGAGGCCATGCATGTCTATGTCAACGATCCGAATGATGTTACTCGATTCTATTGTGATGAAGAAAATCATCTTCGGTCGTTCACCCGAGAACTCAGTGATAACCGTGCACGTCACATGTGCTTCGGCTCGTATCAGTTGCTCACCGATATCCTCCAGCAACATGGTATTCCCCCTTCGGTGACAGGCCAACGCAGTGATCTACTGTCATCTGTACGTAATTATTGACGAAAACTATCATCTTACAATATGAGAAAGACCATTCATATAGCACAATTTGCCTCAGGGTCGCGAACTGATAACATCGGGGACACCACGCTGTTCTATTCTGCGGGGTTCAGCAAGCATGCCAACGATGTGAGCGGACTGTTCCTCGATAATCCTCCTGTACTCTCACCACATTATGCAAGTCTGATATGGCGTTACTATGCCGATGTAGATCAGTATATTGCCATCCATGTACAAGGGTCGCATGTGGTGAACAGTGCCATGGGAAGAAGTTACCCTTTCCGTGCCGGCTATGAGGTGAGCCGTGATGACATGAACGCCATCGACTTCCATCTGTCATCACTGTTCCGTTGTCTGCCACGAATCCATTCTCTGCCCTCTGGCAGGGTAAAGGCAGAGACGGAGATCGATATACAACCAGATACTCCGCTCCGACAAGCCAGGAACCTGGCCGTCAGTATTCTCCATGCCATCACTTCGCAGAAAAGACTGTTCATCTCATTGGAGGTAACAGGCAATGACTTCCGTAACGATGGCGTGTGGGAAGCAGATGAATTGAGCATCCTGCTGTCAGCCATCGAGTGCATGCCTCTTTCTATCCGACGATACATGACCTTCGGATTCTGCGTCGATGAGCATCATGCCCTCCTACTTGATGACCTCCCCATCGTTGTTTATGTAAAAGGGAGTAAGATGACTGTTCCCGCAGGGGCTGTTTCGCTAACTTGGCATGAGGCTGTAAGTGAACAGATGCCCTTGAAGGAGGATGCAAAAAAAATGGTGCAGGAAATCCTTCTACCCGGAGCCAAAGAACCCATCCTATCCACAGAGAGACTGTTCCAGACGTTTGCCATCTATCATAGGGATCCCAGACAACTGCATGGGGATGACTGGCCATTGTGGCTATCCCTGGGACATCGTCTGGAGGAATTGCACACCAATGACTGGAAGACCTATGGTCTTTTCTTCAACCAGATGGATGAAGCTACACAGACTGCTTATGCAGAATTACTCAGAGAGCCATCCTTGTCATGGACGGTGGAGCACTTAGACAACACCATGTTCTCCACCATGAATTATCGTTCCGAGCAAATCCTTGTCATGCAACGGAAGACACTGAAAGACTATCTTTGGGAGAACCGCTTCGCTTTTCTTTTTAACGAGGGAGTTTCGGAGGAACTGAAGAGTGAACTGAATGCTGACTTCGTGCAACGCCTGACTTTGGATAACAAGCAGGCAGTTGAACGATGGTATGATATTTTCCAAGCACAGAATGTTCTCGGTGATGAGAGGACACAAAGTGTCTTCGGACAACTGTTAGGACGATATGGTGGTACAACACTGAAGACCTTGGACGAGATCGTGAGCTATATGAAACGCTATCCCTTCATTCCCGTCACTGCCTTTCACCAACCTGCACAGCTATACCAACCTGCTGATCTGGCATCGTTATCTCCTGCTCATCAGTCAATTATCAATAGTTGGCTGAAGACGGCCACAGACAAGATCCGTTTCACCTCTTTGGATGAGATAATCTCCCTGATCAAACATGTGAGTGATGCCCCCGGGCATGATCAGTCGTTGGAAGAGCTGGCACTGCAAGACATCGACCCAACCACTTTGAGCATGCTTTTGCGTAAAGGAAAGGCAGAAGAAGTGCTGAGCCATGCTGAGACCTTGCTCGATAGCTGTTGTAACCTGCCTGATCCCTGGCTGCATTTTGTCACCGACAAGGTGATTCCTGCTGTCAGTGACACCTTATTCAATCATGAGGGCATCATGAAGAAGGAAAAACTGTTGACCGTGACACAATGGCCGGCTCTCTCCACCCTCATGAGAAGTTATCCTCACTTGCAAGTTTTACTGCAAGACCGAATGGAAGAACTATACACCAGTGTGTCGTGCCAGAAGCTATCGGAACAAGTCATTGACACCTTCGTTACGAAGGCCAGTCTGAAACAGGGAAAAAAATCCTCCCAAAAGCCTAAGTCGGTTGGTTACAAGCATCATGCTGAGGAGGCATATCCGATGATCCGACACTTTATAGCAACCTTTAAAAAACAAGATACGAAAATGGCAAAAGATGTAGAAAAGCTCTTCAAAGACCTGAAGAATATCAGTAAGTCGCATAGTAAGTCACGACGTTCCCTCCTGTTCCTGTGCATAGGATTGATCCTCGGTGCCCTTCTTACAGTTGGCGGATGGATTGGCTATCAGCGTTTCTTTCCTAAACCGACAGCCAAGCTGGATGTTCCCATCGTATGCACGGCTTTAGCTGTCACGCCCCCAGAGAAAGGACAGACAAGGAAAGAGTCTTTTGATACCCTGACGATCTCACCTGAAAAACCGCTCTTAGCCACAGTCTGCGAGCAACGTTATCTCATTCATGAAATCCTCATCGGTGACACCTTACGGATCGAGATTCCCAACAAAGAGCTTCTCGGCAATGACTCTTTACGGCTGAGCACCCTCGACAGCAAGTACTATTTCCGTTTGGTGAATTTTATCCAGGGTAAACTGCCCAAGGATGTAAAAATAGCCTATTGATACAAAACCATGGCAGAACCCCGAATAGATAACCATCAACGTATCTGTCAGGACAAGCAGATTCGTTTGCGTCCCTTCCTCGTGGCAGGCATCCCGTGTCTGCTACTGCTCCTTACGATAGGACTGTCATTCTTCAAGGGGTGCACCGACTTAGGCAGGGTGAGTAAGGAGAATATCTATGATCCTACAAGAAATGTGGCAGAAGATGAGGGCTTTGTCGGGAAGTCAAACCGGTTGCTGCAGACTCTATTATCCATAACCGACACCACCGTGGAGGCTACCTGCTTAGACAGTCTGAACAAACGCTATCCCGCCCTTGAGTTCGCCCTTCCCTATGGAGAGGAGCACAAAGAATATATCGAAGCTTCCGATCTCCGTTTAGTAGCCATCCACCCTGAGTATATCGAGGAAGAGTCATTACGACGATTCTATTTCAACAGCCGACTGCCCCAGCTCCTCCAACAGCAGGATGAGCAGAAGGGTGAGACATTCTTCCGCTTTGTCTGTAAGGGTGTGAAGGGGAAACGTCGAGGCACACGTCCTTTGGAGATTCTCTCAATAGCTGTCATCCCGACCATGTTCAAGGTGGCACTGAGCAAGAATCCATGGACGGGCACCATCCTTGGGGCGGAGAATTGTCTGTTCTCCCCACGTAATGCAGTATTCTTGTCGTACGGCAATGCGGTACTACCGCTGCGCGATGAGCAACGGCTCAATAGGGAGAATCCCGTCTTCGTACATGCCATTATGAGTAGTGGAAAATTACTGATGGATCAAAAGGAGATAGACTATTACCAATATTACCAGCAGGTGTTCCAATCGGATGCCCTTCATTCAGTGAATATCGGACTTCGACAGGTTCCCGACGAGAAAGACCAGGCTTTGTTCCGTGTATGTTATGCCCACGACAGTCTGCTCATCTCCCACAATATGCAGATCACCGTGGTAGGCAACGGTCGTTCTAAAACCTTTAGCAAGCCTGTACTGGGCTCCGACCGTCCTACGGTCGTTCCCTTTCAGGACGGGATGAAACTGCTCGTGTATGATCAGCAGTCGCGGAAGTTAGGTGAGTTCATCTTGCAGCGGCACGATCCTTCGAATGTCCTCTCCTGTCTTGTACAGTCGAGCACGGGCACCAGTCGTTTTACCATTGCGGAGAGTCAGACGGATCTTTTCACCCAACAGATGTTGCGCGGACTATCCCGTCATCTTTCTAACCGGGATAATATCCAAGAAGTGCGTCTCTCTCTTGATCCCTTATTGTCGAGAGAACTGGAGAAAGATGTTACAGGTTACCTACATCAACTGATCAGTGACATCGACAAGCAAAAACCCGCAAACCAGCAGAAAGAGCAATACGATATGTCGGTCACCGTGATGGACATGGCAACAGGTGAGGTGCTTGCCTCCCCTTTCTATACAACCCTGTTCGATCATGATGACTTCCCCGAGATCCTGAGGATGACCACACGGAACAGTGCCCTTTCACGACGTTCCATCGGTTCGGTGTTCAAGCCCATGACGGCATTGGCTGCCGTGCAGACCACCCCTTCCCTTCTCGACATGGATACCCAGAATCCTCACCGCTATATGGCACCAGCCGACTGGAATGAGCGCACGCCCAAGGTAAAATTCTTTGAGAGGAACACTTATGCCTGGGCTAAGAAATCTGCTTCCCATTGGAACGGTTGCGACTTCACGACTTTCCTTTCACGTTCCGATGATGTCTATCCTGTGGCACTCACAGCCCTGGCGATGACCAATGAGGCCGTTGACGGGAAGACGGTGACGACACTACCCCTTACAGGCGGCAAGAACCTCTTTGAGACGGGAAAGAATGACATGCTGAAGTTCAAGTCAGCTAATGACACCCATCATACTGATGTCCGTGACAACTATTTCACCGACTGGCTGTCGTATCTGTATAACACCAGTTATGAGAATGACGATGTGACCGACCTGTACCTTTTCGATCGTCTGCTGAAGGGTACAGACATCGATGCAGAACAACGTTCCTTCGGACTGGAAGAGGTGTCACCCGAACTCACCAGTCTGCGCATGGATCGTTTCTATGAGGGAGATGATTTCAAGAGTCGGCTTGTACCTTGGGTATTAGGACAGGGTGATAACCTCTGGAACTGTATCAAGGTGGCCGAAGCCTGGTGCAGGATGATAGGCAAGCATGATGTCAGGGCATCGTTTATCCGTCATCTTCCCACCGATACCATCCCCTCGCTGATCCGTGAAGGAGCGGTGTATCCCAGTAGTACAATCGGACTTCGCAATATACATGACATCAATCAGACATGGAACATTTTCCTCGACAAACTGCACCAGGCACAGTCGGGCGGTACCCTGTTGTCACCCATGCACCGTCAGGTCGTTAGCATGAACCAAGATGCACACAGTCATCTGATGCTGTTCTCCAAGACGGGAACGCCCGATGCCTATCTCCGCTACGAGTTTCCACTGTTAGGGGGCAACAGCCGCTTTGTAGATGTGGGTATGTTTACTTTCGCATTGGTAGATGAGCAGCAATACAATCGGAATATTATTCCGGGCAGACAGGGAAAGGGCATCGTGTGTGTGATACGTGTAACCCGATCGTATGAGTGTAACCGCTGTCGTAGCGGCAGACAGTGTGCTGCCTGTGAGGCATTCTGGGGATTGAAATCTGAACATGCCCGTGATTTCTTTGCATCATCAGGAACCCATCGGCTCAGGAAGTTCTATGAGATGACCAAGCGATTTTATTAGAATGCGGAAATAAAAAGATGCCTCAGAGAAAGAAAACAAGACGCACTGCATCAGTCAGGAAAAGACGTCAGCGAAAGAACAATCTGCGCTCATTAAGGCGCGGACTGATCACCCTTGCGCTTTTCGTCATCATAGGTTATCTGTGCTATCCGTGGGTGAAGAGTCTTCTGCATCAGGATCCTTTGCCCACAGGTGACTATCAAGGTATCGATGTCTCCAAACATCAGGGAACTATCAACTGGCAGGTGGTGGCCCGCGACAAGAATATTCAGTTTGTCTATATCAAAGCCACCGAGGGAGCCTCTGTCGTTGACAAACGCTACGTAAGGAATCTCCGTGAGGCCCGAGAGGCTGGTCTGAAGGTGGGAAGCTACCACTTTTTCCGGGGGTACAAGTCAGCAGAGGAGCAGTTCGCCCTCTTTCGCCGCTACGTGAAGAAGGAGGAACAGGACTTGTTACCGATGGTGGATGTGGAGGAACAGGGGAACCGTCATGTCGATCGCAAGCGTTTACAATCCTCACTGTCGCAGTTCATGGAGCTGATCAAGAAGGAGTACGGGCACTATCCCCTACTCTACAGTCAGTATCATTTCTATAACCAGATGCTGGCGCCGGAGTTCAACAAATACTATATCTTCATGGCTCGCTATGGGAACAGGGAACCGCATCTGAAGGGGGGTGGAAAATACAATGTCTGGCAATATACGGAGAAAGGAAAGATCGAGGGCATCAAAGGATATGTCGATCTTGACCGCTTTGCCAACGGCACAACACTTCGCGACATCTCACTCTAACTCTATAACAATTCTCTACGAATTAGACGAATTCGACGAATTTGAATAGAAGAATTATTATCGTCTGTGAATTCGTCTAATTCGCCTAATTCGTAGAGATGAAGAATATCAACTCTTTGAAAGACCTTAAATACGTCTAATTCGCCTAATTCGTAGAGGAAAAGACTACTGCTTCTTGGTGGTGCACTCATTCACGAGATACACAATACTCATATACGGAATGCCTGTATTCGTCTCCAAACCAATCTCACAGGTCCTGCTATTCGAGTATCCCACCTCTATGTGGTTCTTTTCAATCTGCGGGCGCAGCTTGCGCAAACCATATTTGTTCAGTTCCGGGAAGGTGAAACCACGATCACCGGCGAAGCCGCAACAACCCACGCCCTCGGGTAGGAACACGTTGGTAGAACAAAGTTTTGCCAAGGCCACCATATCCTTATCGACACCCATCTGTCGCGTTGAACAAGTCAGGTGAAGGGCGATATGACGATCTGTCGGATGGAAGTCCAGTCGTGGCACCAGGTATTTCATGATGAACTCGGCTGGTTCGTACAGCTTCATCTTCTTCATTACCTTCTTCATACGGTGCAGACAAGGGCTCTGCGCACAGAGCACAGGATATTTCCCTTGCTCGGATGCTTCCCATAAGGCCTCTTCGAGCTCAGCACTCTTACGGTCAGCGATGTCGAGCATACCCTTCGACTCCCAGATCTGTCCGCAGCACATCTTCTCCATCCCTTTCGGGAAGATCACCTCATAACCCGCTTTCGCCATCAACTGAATCACTTCATCCACAAGGTCGTGAATCTTACCGTCGCGCTTTGACTGTCCCATCGTCTGGTTGATACAGCTGGGGAAATAGACAACTTTCAGGGGTGAGTGTTCCTCATCATGATGGGGCACAGACTTCTCGATGATGAACTGTGTGAGATCCGACTGTTTCGGCTGCCGGTGCTTCTTGGGCATGGCCGTTGTCCAGAGTGGCAATCCCATCTTGTTCATACCTCGGCAGATCTTTGTCATCAGCGTCGGTCCTAAGGTGACATGTCCTAAGTGGGCCACATCGAGTACCACGCGGAGTCCTGATTTGATACCGGCCATGTGGTTGGCGGCGAACTCACCAACCTGGTAGCCCACTTTGTTGTTGTTCATATCCATCTGACGGATCAGGTGAGTGAGTTCACCAGTGTTGATCTTCATCGGACAGGATGTAGAACAGAGTCCATCGGTGGCACAGGTCTGATCACCATAATATTTATATTGCTTACGCAACGTGGCAGCACGCTCAGGATCTTTTCCGGTAGCCTCAAGTTCACGGATCTCACGTTGAACGGCAATACGCATTCTTGATGATAAGGTCAAGCCACACGACATACAGTTCACTTCGCAGAACCCGCACTCGATACACTTGTTAGCTCGTTTCACCTGCTCGATCGTCTCCTTCGCAGTGGAAAGAGAAGGATCCATCAGGTACTTACCTCCGTCAGGCACTTTGTCAAAATCGAAATCAAGCACTGGTAACGGCTTCAGACATTTGATGAAGCATTCCGGGTCATCATTGAAGATCACGCCTTGGTTCAGTAAGCCGTCAGGATCGAAGATCGCCTTTAGTTCTTTCATCACCTCGTATGCCTTATCACGCCACTCGTACTTCACGAACGGAGCCATGTTACGTCCTGTGCCATGCTCGGCTTTCAGTGAGCCGTCGTACTCCTCAACGACCAGACGAGCCACGTCACGCATCATCTCCTCGTAACGTTTCACCTCACTCTCGCTCTTGAAGCTCTGGTTCAGGATGAAGTGATAGTTTCCTTCGAAGGCATGACCATAGATGCAGGCATCCGAATAGCCGTGATCGGCAATGAGTTTCTGAAGCTTCACCGTGGCTTCAGGCAGATCCTCAATATGGAAGGCCACATCCTCAATCAGACAGGAGGTACCGACAGGACGGGTGCCACCCACCGAGGGGAAGATTCCTGAACGGATGGCCCAGTATTTGCCATAGACGGCAGGATCCTCGGTAAACTCTGCAGGGATATAAAGACTAAACTTAGACAGACACTCTTTGATCTTCCCAATCTTCTCCAACAGCTGCTCATGGGTGATACCCTTTGTCTCGGTGAGGATGGCAGTGAGGTTATGGTAATCGCCGGGGGCCACTCCCGGGATCTTTCCTGCATCTACATCTTTCTGATATTGGAGATAGACAGGATCGTCAACCGAGCTCAGCGACTTGTAGTCAAGCATCTCGGCACTCTTCACCATCAGGTTCTCGGCACTCATTTTCAAGTCATCCTCATCCGACTTGAGTTTCTTCATGGCCACCACGGCCTCGCAACTCTCTTTCATGGTCATGAAATAGACCATGGCAGAGGCTTTGTACGGGTAGTCGTAGAGTGTTTTCATGGTTACCTCCGAGAGGAAAGCGAGTGTTCCTTCCGAACCCACCATACAGTGTGCCATGATATCGAACGGATCATCGTATGCCAACAGCGGACGGATATTCAGACCCGTTACGTTCTTGATGCTGTACTTCAGTCGGATACGGTCAGAGAGTTCCTTGTCGGCACGAACACGGTCGCGCAGGTCTTCGATCTTCTTGATGAAGTCTGGGTGCGATTTCCTGAAATCTTCCTTACTCTTCTCGTCACCTGTGTCAACAATGGTACCATCGGTCAGGATGATACGGGCACTGACCATCATCCGGTCGCTGTTGGCATGAACGCCACAGTTCATACCCGAGGCATTATTACAGACGATACCACCCACCATAGCACTGCCAATAGAGGCAGGGTCAGGTGGGAAGACACGACCGAACGGCTTCAGGATCTCATTCACACGGGCACCCACGATTCCCGGTTGCAGACGGATTGTGTCCTGTTGGGGTCCTAACTCATACTTCTCCCAATGTTTCCCGGCGACAATCAGCACGGAGTCGCTGATGCTCTGCCCCGACAAGGAGGTGCCGGCAGCCCTGAAGGTAAACGGCAGCTTGAACCGGTTACAGGCTTGGACGATCTTGGAAACCTGAGCTTCACCATCGCTTCTGATCACCACCTTGGGAATCTGACGGTAGAAACTGGCATCTGTTCCCCATCCTAATGTTCGCAGCTCATCTGTGTAAATACAATCAGAGGGCACAAACTTCTTGATCTCGACAAGGAAATCCGCATACACCTGCTGACTCCTTGTGTTTGTAGTGTTAGTAGATGTTGTCATATAATTAATAGATTGATATAGGTTTGTACATGGTAGATAGCGCAAAAATACCAAAATATTTTGATACCACCATCATCAAAGTAGTATTTTTTTTCACACGACTCAAAATATGTTTCAAAAATCATCATATTTGTCTAATCATTCCACAGAATAGCATTAAAAAAAGTAGATGAAACAAATTCGATGTTTATTGATATAAAGAGAAACGGTCGCTTCAAAGATTACTCCTACCTTTGCACGGTGAAAAGAACCGTTATCAACTATTCAACCATTATCAACTATTTTATAAACCTAAAACTTTTAAACATGAAGAGATTATTTACCACTTTGCTGTGTATGACAGCCGTGTGTATCGGAATCCATTCACAAGTTCTGCTACCCCAAGGGACAAGCAGCAGATTCCAAGTAACCGGATCAGCCGACGACGGCGGGAAGATCCCGTTGGTGTATAGCGTAGAAAACACAGGTGCTGATGCTAACCCAGTGCTGCCCACGAAAGCACAAGGAGAGAAAATCGATGCGCTGCCCGACCCCTTCAGATGGTCTGACGGCAGTGGACGAGTGACGGATTTCAAAGACTGGGCTCTGCGTCGAGGTGAGATTGCCAAAGAGATCCAACATTATGAATTAGGTGAGAAGCCTGTCGTTGACCCTTCAGCTGTGGTGGCCACCATGGACGGCAACACCCTGAAGGTGACAGTAACCGTGAATGGGGAAGCGTTGGAGCTCAGTGCCACCATCGAGTATCCGTCAACGGGCGAGGCACCCTATGCCTTGATGATCGGCACCAGCGGCATCTCACTGCCTGCTGCCGTCTTCTCAGGACGTCCGATTGCGCGGATGACCTACAACGAGAAGCAGGTGAACGGATACGGACAGTTCGGCGGAACCAGTGCCCGCGACTTTGAACGTCTCTATCCTGAGCTGTCGCAGAATGGTGCATACAGTGAATGGGCGTGGGGACTGAGCAGATTGATCGATGGCTTGCAGCAGTTAGGACCGGCGGTGACGAAGATCGATACGGAGCATATCGGTGTGACGGGCTGTTCCTATGCAGGAAAGATGGCCCTCTTCTGCGGTGCCTTTGACGAGCGTGTGGCGCTGACCATCGCCCAGGAGCCCGGTGGCGGCGGTGCTGCATCCTGGCGTTTCTCGCGTATCTTGAACAACGAGGTGATGAAAGCAGGCGACACCGGTGTGGAAAGTCTCGACCGTACTGATTATAATTGGTTCATGAACAGTCTGAAAGAGAACTATGGCGGGAAGGATGTGTCATACCTGCCCTATGATCATCATGAGTTAGTGGCCATGATCTGTCCCCGTGCTTTCCTGATGTTAGGCAACCCCACACAGATCTGGCTGGCCGATCAGTCGGGTTATGTCTCCGTGAACGCAGCAAAGAAAGTATGGGAGCAGTTCGGCATCGCCGACCGCTGTGGCTATTCATTTGTTCCCGACCACGGCCACTGTCAGCTTCCAGAGAGTCAATATCCTGAAGTAGAGGCATACATCGATCGTTTCCTTTTAGGGAAAGAGGATGTCAACACCAATGTGACCGTAGCCTCCGATTTCTTCCTGTCAACAGCCAATGGCAGTCGTGTAGTGGCAGAGCCTGCCGACCTCGACTGGTGGATGGGCTGGTGGGAAAGCGGTGTATCGCCGGAGCTTACTGCCGAGCCTGTCGTCTTTGAAGGTCCCAAGGCTGGTACCGAAGTGCGCCTGCCATTAGTTGGAAACTGGAGTAGTTCGGTGAGTGGTGAAAAAGAGGCCGATGGGAAGATCTATTCTGGTACAGTGAACTTCTTCGGTCTCTGGGGCGAAGTAGGTACAACGGCTTGGGCTTCTGACGTGACGGAAGGTACGAAGCATATCATCCGCGTGAAATTTGCCGAACCTCTTCCCGAGGGCTTACAATGGAAGGTAGGACTGAAGAATATCTATGGTGAGAACGAAGGCGAAACCTATCGGGAAATTGCTGCTGGCGTGACTGAATTGGAATATGAACTTGACCGTAGCTACTATTATGTGGCGATCCAGCGGAAGTCTTCTTCCAACATTGATCCCATCACCATCCTCTCGGCGGTATGTGATGTCTATCTGACGGATTTTACACCGTCGAGTGAGGACTTGGAGATCAAGACCGACTACGGCGCAAAGATCGAAGGACGTCCTTCCAGTCCCAACGGACTGCCTGCCAAGGTGTCACTTCCCGGTAATTGGGGTGACGTAAAACTGTGGGGAGAACCGTTCAGTATCAACGACTATACCCAATACCGCATCGAACTGGAGGAGGCACCTGGGGCTGACGGACGACTACAGATGTACATCCGCAACCAAGCGCAGGCGGATGTCTATGGCGGTCACTATTATCCGTTCGCTGCCGACCAGACTGTTCTCGAAGGATCTTTCAACCCTGAGGATCTCGGCGATGATCCTGTGGTGGTGCAGTTTGCCTTGCAGAACATGACGAACGAGGTTGTCAATACCACCGTGAAGGATGTAACACTCTATAAGGAAGATGGTACAGCTGTTCCTACCAGTGGGCTGAAGTCATCGGGATGGAATCCGGCAACCATCGTCCCCTTCGGTTCAGATCCCGTCTATGAGGGAACGGTGAACTTCACACAGCAGTATGCCTACATTGGTTCGTACAGCGGCAGCGTGGAACAGGGTACCCTCCATCGCTATACATTCTACACCGATGCACCGATTCCTTCCGGATTCCAGATGATTACAGTGATCAACAACGATGTGCAGACAACGCCTATCGAGGCCAACGGCAACGAATATACGTTCGGTGTATTCAATGACTATTCGTTCTTGGCCTTGCAGTATGTCGTTGACGGGACATCCTCGTTCCATATCAACCGTATCACCCGTGACATCCTCGCCATTGATCCGACCACCGACATCAAGGCCATCGAGGATGGAAACATCAACAGTCCTGTGGTGGAGACACGTGTCTTTAATGTGGCAGGACAATCGGTGAAGCAGTTCTCCAAAAGTGTGAACATCGTTCGTCAGAAACTGGAAAACGGTCGTGTCATCACCAAGAAAATGATTAAGAAGTAATGAATAGTGTTAACAAGTGATTACGTAACTATTGTTTCTTTTGTTTTGAGGATAACAGATTGAGTCCACTGGTAAAGTGGGCTCTTTCTAATATCCAAGCATTGCAGCTGGCGTTATTCCCAAGGTAGCACAAAGCAAACGGGCAATCTTCAGGGTTGGTTCTGCCCTACCTGAAACATAGTCGCTGATGCGGGAAGGACTTACTCCAATCTCTGTAGCCAATTGTTTCTGACTCATGTTCTTCTCGTTCAACGACAACTGAATCAACTGGGCTACAGTCGGTTTACCTATGGGATAATGCTCCTTCTCGTAGTCTATGACGACATCCGACATCATTGTCAACTCCACTGCATTTCGATCGTTAGCAGGGGTGTTGTCATCCACCATTGGCAGCAGTTCTTCAATACGTGCCAGTGCGAACTCATATTGCTCTCTTGTAATCTTTGCCATATTCGTACCTCCTTTTTCTTATATCGTTGAAACGTCTATCTTATCGTATTCACTATGCGTACCTACAAATCGGATGAAGATATGCCCGATTGTGAACTTTACTACCACCACAAGTCGATATTTGTTGCCCCTGATGTCAAAGACATAATGTTGGTTTCCAACGTAGTCTGTCGAAGGAAAGTCCACCTTTATATCCGACAAGTTCTTCCACTCTGCCTTTTCTGCAATGTCGTACCATCGTTCAAGTGCAGCCTGAGCGTCTCCATGTCCTTCTGAACTGTAGAACTCAACTAATCGTCTATGTGATACTATTCTCATATTGGGTGCAAAATTACATAATTGTTTTGATTTTCAAAAGAAAACTGATAATATTTTCTAAAAATTAGAACTTTTCTACGACTTTCTTTTGATATTTGATGATTTTAGGCTATATTTGCATCGCATACGTACAGAACAGATGATGATACTCTTCTGAGTGAGAAGAGCGAGTCCAGTGGAAGACCTGTTGATTATTTAGGAAAAATACTGTACTTTTGCATGGTCATTAATTACGTCTCATGAATCTGATAGAAATAACCTCTCTCTCCCACCCTGGTGTGGAGATATTCAGTACGCTGACGGAAGCACAATTGCGAAACAAGTTAGAGCCAGACAAAGGAATCTTCATTGCTGAGAGTCCCAAAGTGATCCGTGTGGCATTGACTCAAGGTTACGAACCAATAGCCCTGCTCTGCGAAAAGAAACATATTGAAGGAGATGCCTGCGACATCATTAGCCGTTGTGAAGAATATGCCCTACAGAGGAAAGCAGGAGAATTCCCCCTATATACAGGAGAACGTGATCTGTTAGCCACGTTGACGGGCTATACCTTGACACGTGGTGTATTGTGTGCCATGCGGCGACCGAAAGACAAATGTGTGGAAGAGGTGTGCCGCGATGCCCACCGTATTGTCATCATCAACGGGGTGGTTGACACGACGAACATCGGGGCGATCTTCCGTTCTGCTGCAGCCTTGGGCATCGATGCCGTGCTCATGACTCGCAATTCTTGTGATCCACTGAACCGAAGAGCCGTACGGGTATCGATGGGCTCGGTGTTCTTGGTACCTTGGACATGGCTGGATGAACCCGTGAACAGCCTGCACCGCTTGGGGTTCAAAACAGTATCTATGGCATTGACCGACCGCTCCGTCCCTATTGACGATCCACAACTGATGCAGGAGGAACGATTAGCCATTGTGATGGGAACAGAGGGTGACGGTCTGCCTCAGGAGGTGATTGAAGAAACTGACTACGTAGCCCGCATCCCCATGTCGCACCAAGTGGACTCCCTCAATGTGGCAGCAGCGGCTGCCGTTGCCTTCTGGCAGTTGAGAAAGGTCACCAGTCTATAACGCAACTACATTCATACTCCTTCTCAAACCGTAGCTGATTCAAACTACTTTTATTATCAATGTCGGAAGCAAGGAATATAGGACAAATAGAAAATAATTTAAAGTAGAATTGTGATGATTTTGTGCAAGACTGCTGCACAAAGTGTGCAATACCTTTGCACAAAGTGTGCAGACCCTTTGCACAAAATGTGCAAGCCTTTTGCACAAAGTGTGCAGATTTATTGCCAATCATATGCACAACGTGTGCAGATTTCGTGCAAGTCATCTGCACACGTTGTACTGGACTTCTTCACACTATTTTGTCAGTATCTTCTTTACTTTTCTACCATTCTTCATGATAGTGATACCAGGCAGGAAGGGAGGTTGCTGCATACCGTCAAGGCTATAGAATGTGGATGGAGTGGATACCTTTGTTCCTTGCACCTGCTCCATTCCAGTAACCACAGCAGACACCGGTGATAGTTTGTCACCCAGGATTTCTATCATCATGTCAGCGTATCTCTTACCAAAATCCCTGTATTCTTGTGTAGTAAAGTGCAAATTCTGACCGTCACCAAGGGCTTGGTTAAACCCTTGTGATGTAACCACATAAAAGTTTTTGCTCTGTTTGGGTAACTTAGCAATGAGTTGAATTGCCGCACTGCCAACTCCTGTTCTGAGCACTTCACCGGCCAACAACGGAATGTCGTCTCCAAGTCCCAGATCATTAATAATATTGTCATATACTGCTTTCACCTTGTTCGGCCATTCAGCATCACTCGCATCCGTTTCTCCCTGATGCATGATGATCCCCTTGATGACACCATCTTTTTGGGCAAGTTTGGCCATTTCGATCAATCTCCCATAAGGATTGTTGTCATATACCTGAACACGTTGTTTGAACCAGTCTTGTTGTTTGTTGATGTAACTTTGATAATTGTTTTTGTCAAACAACTGTATGCTTGCACCAGCCATAGAAACATTAATGATTCCTATAGTTATATTCGGACTTAATTTGTCAGCTAACGTCCTACCGAAATAGTCGGCAACACTCAATTTCGCTCCGCTGTTATGGGCAAGAGGCGGCGTGGCAGGGTACCATTTCCCTTTTTCTCTTAAAACTCCATAAACAGTAGAATTATTTGCGCTCCATAATACTTTGAAATTGTCAGGAACAGTTTTATCCTGAATTTGAATTTCCCCTTGTCCTTCCATATTGCTTTGGCCAAAGGCAAGATAGATATGGAAATTTGGATTCTGTGCGTTGGCAACAGAACAGCACATGGCGAGGAACAATAGTAAACTGACCAGTCGCCTATACAATCTCATCTTCAAATACTTCATAATAATACTTTAGTTTAATTTATTGCAAATATACATATAATCATAGAATTAACCTTATTTTATGAGTGTTATTTAATCATTCTTAACCAAATTCGTTAGGATAGACCCACGTAATTAGTTAATAATCCCTAAAATATCAATACTGGAGAATAGAGAAGAATTGTATCTCATTAAAAATGAGTAACTTTGCAGCCGCTTTGTGCATGAAGGCACGTAAGCAGTAATAAACATAAAGTCTAACTTTATTAATTTACAATTTTTTATTAATTAATTTTATGTCTAACTTTAAAAATGTCCAGCCGTTGGATGACTTCAACTGGGAAGAATTCGAGAACGGCAGCAGCCTGGAAATCAGCAAGGAAGAGCTGACCAAGGCTTATGATGACACACTGAACAAAGTCAGTGAGCATCAGGTGGTTGATGGTAAGGTGATCTCCATCGACAAAAAAGAAGTAATCGTGAATATCGGTTACAAGAGCGACGGTATTATCCCTTCTTCAGAGTTCCGTTACAACCCGGATCTGAAAGTTGGTGACACCGTGGAGGTTTATGTTGAGAATGCAGAAGACAAGAAAGGTCAGCTGATTCTCTCACACAAGAAGGCTCGTCTGAGCAAGAGCTGGGAGCGCGTGAATGCCGCCCTCGACAACGAGGAGGTGATCCAGGGTTACATCAAGTGCCGCACAAAGGGTGGTATGATCGTGGATGTATTTGGTATTGAGGCCTTCCTTCCCGGTAGCCAGATTGACGTTCACCCCATACGCGACTACGACGTATTCGTAGGAAAGACCATGGAGTTCAAGGTTGTGAAGATCAACCAGGAGTTCCGCAATGTTGTTGTTTCCCACAAGGCTCTTATCGAGGCTGAGTTGGAGGCACAGAAGAGAGAGATCATCGGTAAGCTGGAGAAGGGTCAGATCCTCGAAGGTACCGTTAAGAACATCACTTCTTACGGTGTATTCGTTGACCTCGGCGGTGTTGACGGACTCATCCATATCACCGACCTTTCTTGGGGTCGCGTAAGCGATCCGCATGAGGTGGTTGCTCTCGACCAGAAGATCAACGTGGTGATTCTCGACTTCGATGATGACAAGAAGCGCATCGCCTTAGGTCTGAAGCAGCTCACTCCGCATCCATGGGATGCTCTTGACAGTAACCTGAAGGTGGGCGACCACGTGAAGGGCAAGGTGGTTGTGATCGCCGACTACGGTGCATTCGTAGAGATTGCTCCGGGTGTGGAGGGTCTGATCCACGTTTCTGAGATGTCTTGGAGCCAGCACCTGCGCAGTGCACAGGAGTTCATGCATGTAGGTGATGAGGTAGAGGCTGTGATCCTGACTCTCGACCGTGAGGAGCGCAAGATGTCTCTCGGTATCAAGCAGCTGAAAGAGGATCCATGGGAGACCATCGAGACCAAGTATCCTGTGGGCAGCAAGCATACTGCACGCGTTCGTAACTTCACCAACTTCGGTATCTTCGTAGAGTTGGAGGAAGGTGTTGACGGTCTGATCCACATCAGCGACCTGTCATGGACCAAGAAGGTAAAGCATCCTTCAGAGTTCACTCAGGTAGGTGCAGAGATCGAGGTTGTGGTACTGGAGATCGACAAGGAGAACCGTCGTCTGTCTCTCGGTCACAAGCAGCTTGAGGAGAATCCTTGGGATACTTACGAGACCATTTATACTCCGGGCAGCATCCACACCGGTAAGATCACTGAGATCATGGACAAGGGTGCCGTGATCGCTTTGAACGAAGGTGGTGAGGGCTTTGCTACTCCGAAGCACCTTGTAAAGGAAGACGGTAGCCAGGCACAGCTTGGTGAGGAACTGAGCTTCAAGGTGATCGAGTTCGTCAAGGAGACCAAGCGTATCATCCTCTCTCACAGTCGTACCTTCGAGGATGCTAAGGATGAGCCGAAGAAAGCTCCTCGTGCTAAGCGTGCACCGAAGAAGGAGGAAGCTCCTGTGATCAACAACGTAGCCGCTGGTACTACACTGGGTGATCTGGATGCTCTTGCTGAGCTGAAAGCTAAGTTGGAGAAGGGCGAGTAATCATTCGCCTGTGGGTCTTCCCCACTCCACCTTATTATATATAGGCATGTCTGGTTTCAGGCATGCCTATTTTTCGTTCCATTCGATGGTATAAAATAGATTCTAATTACTGAAAATAGAAAAAGTTACAGAAATATTGAAGTTTTTTGTTAAAGCTTGCAAAAAAGGAGTACAACCTATGAAGAAAAAGTGTAACTTTACCGCCAAATATTTATCTATAGTATTAACTAAAATCAAAAAAGAACATGAAGAAAGTATTTTTGATGGCTATTGCAGCTGTCGGTATGACATTTGCAAGCTGTGGTAACAAACCCGCCCAGGCTCCCGTAGAGGAAGCAGTTGATTCAACAGAAGTTGCTTTGGAAGAAGCTAATGCCGCTGCCGATGAGGTGATTGCGCAATTAACTGATGCCAAGGATGCCAGTACAATCCAGACTGCTTTGGAGGCAGTAAAGGCAAAGGTTGCTGAGTTCATCGCAAAGAATCCGGAGATTGCCAAGGAGTATCTGGCAAAGGTTCAGGGTTTCTTGGCTGAGAACGCTGACAAGATCAAGGGCTTGGTTGCCGGTAATGCCGCTGTAGCTGGTCTGCTCGACACCGTTAGTGCTATTCCGAGTGAGAGTGTTGACGCACTGCTGAACGCTGGTGATGCGCTGAAGGGCTTAGGTATTGATGCTTCTTCTCTGGCTGGTAAGGCTGTGGATGCTGCCGGCGATGCAGTAGAAGGTGCTAAGGATGCTGCCGTTGACGCTGTAAAGGATGCCAAGGATGCTGCTGTTAACAAGGCCGCAGATGCCGTAAACGATGCAAAAGCCAAGGCTGGTGAAGCTGTAAACGATGCAAAGGCTAAGGCTGGTGAAGCTGTTGACAAGGCAGCTGCTGATGCAAAGAAAAAGTTAGGTCTCTAATAACTGGCCTCACATCATAAAAAAAGCTCCCGACCTCGGGAGCTTTTTTATTTATCATCCTTCATCTCTTATCTCTCATCTCTTATCTCTCATCTCTCATCTTTTATCTAATCCTGTCCATCGACCGAATCAGTGCCTCATCAGCCCGCACTCCCTTCAATGCTAAGAAATACAGGATAAGCGCAAAGAAAGGCAAGCCTGCCGCAAACTCGATTTGGAACGAGGCTTGATATTTATCACCCAGATTGATGGCATGAAAAGCATAGACAGAATACCAACATAGCATGAACAAGATATTGATCACACACAGTTTGATCTGTGCCTTTCGGTTCTTGAAAAGAAAGATGGCAAAGAGTGCCAGAGGGCACGTAACGAGTAAAATTGCAAACAAAGTCCAAACAGTGAATTGATGTCCGCCATTACCGTCAACCACCCATAGGTTATACACAGGCATATCCACTCCCATACCCTGTGGGATAAGTGTGGCCACAGGAAGGCAAAGACAGATCACCGTAATGATCATCGCCAGAAGTAAATAAATGGTCTGCTTACGTTGAATCATCAGTTCTGGTTATCTTTTGACGGGTCACGATAATAGACATTTCCCTCGATGAACTCCTGTGTAGCCAACAGTGTGGCTTTCGGCAGTTTCTCGTAGTAACGGGAGATCTCAATCTGCTCACGGTTCTCAAAGACCTCTTCTAAAGAGTCGTTATAGGAAGCGAACTCGGCGAGCTTCTTGCTCAAATCCTGTTTGATCTCCACGGAGATCTGGTTCGCTCTCTTGGCAATGATAGCCACACTCTCATAGATGTTACCAGTGTCTTTACAGAGATCCATGATGTTACGGGTAACGGTGTTTACCGGTGCTTTTGATTTCTTGTAATCCATATTCTTGATGTTAATACTTTAATCTTCTCTATTGTCACCGATGTTCTTCTTACATACGGCGATATATTTTTCTGCCAGTTCACGATTCTTGCTCTCGGGATACTCGTTGATGAAGCCGTAGCACTCGTCTTCGGCATCACGGTAACGCTCCAGCTTCTTGGAGTCCACACTCTGTTCAGCCAGTCCGAACTTACTCTTCATAATCAGCAAGGCAAAGTCCTCACGCATGGAGCTATAGGGGTAATCCTTCAAAGCATTCTGTGATGTCACGATACATGCTTCGTAGTTGGAACCGCCTGTCAGACAGTTACCGAAATAAGGACCGAGATTATAATACAGCTGGGCGGAGAGCAGTTCTTTTTTCACGAGCTTGTCTTGTAAATCAAAAAGACGCTGCTGGGCTTTCCGCTTCAATGTAGCCTCAGGATAGAGGTCAAGGTATTCCTGATAAGCCGTGATGGCACTCACCGTGGCGGACTGGTCGAGACGGGGCTCCGGTGTGCTCATATACAAACTTTCACCGGCATAGAAAGAAGCCATCTCCGCATAATGACCCTTGGGGTAAGTCTGGTAATATTTCTTGAATCCCATCGATGCAGCCTCGAAGTCACCATTGCAATACTCTGCCATGGCAAGCATGTAAAGACATTCCTGCGCGTTATCCGTTCCTTTCTGGATGGTGACCAGCTCTTCCAACAAGGTGATGGCCTTGACGTATTTCCCATTGGCGAAACACTCCTTGGCATATTCATATTTGTAATTGTAGTCCTGCGACTTATACACCTTGTTGAACTCATTGGCACAACCGGTAAGGAGCATGACGGTACAAATACTGATAAGTATCTTCTTCATTTTATGCATTTTGAACTGCAAAATTACACATATTTCCACTAATAACAAAGGCTGCAAGGCTTTTTTTGCAAAAAATGGCCTTACATTAGTTCTTTTTAGTATTTTTCTTTGCATTGTGCTCGTTTATCCGTACCTTTAACTTTGTTGAAGGTACTTTCACTCGACAATGCAAAAAAAAGAAGTTTTTCTTTGCATTGTGCTCGTTTATCCGTACCTTTAACTTCGTTGAAGGTACTTTTACTCGACAATGCAAAAAAAAGAAGTTTTTCTTTGCATTGTGCTCGTTTATCCGTACCTTTGCAGATATGGAGTTTAAGTTAACATCACAATATCAGCCGACGGGTGATCAACCTGAGGCCATAAGGGAATTGTGCGATGGCATCAACCGGGGAGACAAGTCACAGGTGCTTCTTGGTGTGACCGGATCAGGCAAGACCTTCACCATCGCCAATGTCATTGCACAGGTGAACAAACCCACTCTCATCCTCAGTCACAACAAGACATTGGCTGCCCAGTTGTATGAGGAGATGAGAGGATTCTTTCCTGAAAATGCCGTGGAATACTATGTGTCATACTATGACTATTATCAGCCCGAGGCTTATCTGCCACAATCTGATCTCTATATAGAGAAGGATCTGGCCATCAACGAGGAGATAGACCGGCTGCGCCTTTCTGCTGTCTCGTCATTGCTCTCTGGGCGCCGTGACGTGGTGGTTGTTTCTTCTGTTTCGTGCATCTACGGTATGGGCGGACCTGTGGCCATGGCCAATAGTGTGATCACCATCAAGAAAGGACAGGTGCTCGATCGCAATGCTTTCCTTCGCCGACTGGTTGATGCCTTGTATGTACGCAATGACATTGAACTGAAACGCGGCAACTTCCGTGTAAAAGGTGACACCGTGGATGTGTTCATGGCATACAGCGACCATGTACTACGTGTCACTTGGTGGGATGATGAGATAGACGGCATCGAGGAACTGGATTCCGTGACCTATCACCGCCTGGCCTCCTTCGAGGAATATCAGATCTATCCCGCCAACTTGTTCGTCACCTCCAAGGAACAAACAGAGCATGCCATCCGTGCCATTCAAGATGATCTTACCAAACAAATAGAATTCTTCAACGAAATGGGTGATCCTCTTAAGGCACAACGTATTAAGGAACGTGTGGAATATGACATGGAGATGATCAAGGAATTGGGGCATTGCAGTGGTATCGAGAACTACTCACGTTATTTTGATGGTCGCGAAGCCGGACAACGTCCCTACTGCCTGTTTGACTTCTTCCCCGAGGATTTCCTGCTGGTGATTGACGAGAGTCATGTGAGTGTTCCACAGATCAGTGCCATGTACGGAGGTGACCGTGCACGAAAGACGAACTTGGTAGAATACGGATTCCGTCTGCCTGCCGCCTTTGATAACCGTCCGCTGAAATTCGAGGAGTTCAAAGAACTGACGAATCAGGTGATCTACGTCTCGGCCACTCCTGCCGATTATGAGCTGAACGAAGCTGAAGGTGTGGTTGTGGAACAGCTGATCCGTCCTACAGGACTCTTGGATCCAGAGATTGAGGTGCGTCCCAGCGAGAATCAGATTGATGACCTGCTGGATGAAATCCTCACACGCAGTCATCGTGGTGAACGTGTCTTGGTGACCACCCTGACCAAGAGGATGGCAGAGGAACTGACTGAGTATCTGCTGAACCATGATGTCAGGGCCAACTATATCCACAGTGATGTGGCCACCCTCGACCGAGTGAAGATTATGAGTGATCTTCGCAGTGGCGTGTTTGATGTTCTGGTGGGTGTGAACCTCCTTCGTGAAGGACTCGATCTGCCGGAGGTGTCATTGGTTGCGATCCTTGATGCTGACAAGGAAGGATTCCTCCGCTCCCACCGCTCACTCACCCAAACAGCGGGTCGTGCCGCCCGTAATGTCAACGGAAAGGTCATCATGTATGCCGACACGATCACACAGAGTATGCAGATGACGATCGACGAAACTGCACGTCGCCGGAGTAAGCAGATGAAATACAATGAAGAGCATGGTATCACACCGCAACAGATCGTGAAAGCCATCAACCAGGGTGGTTTGGTACAACCCGCTCATGAGACTGTTGCCAAGAAGGGAGAGACGAAGACATACAGTCCGTATATCGAGCCTGATCCAATGGCTGTTGCTGCTGATCCTATCATCAAGAAGATGTCACAGGAGCAGTTACGTAAGAGTATAGACAACACCACGAAACTCATGAAGCAAGCAGCCAAGAACCTCGACTTTATACAGGCAGCCCAGTATCGTGATGAAATAATCCGTCTGCAAGAACTCTTGAAGAAATAAAAAAGTAATATGGAAACAACAATAGGACTGCTCATTCCCCTGCTGGGCACCGTGTTAGGCTCAGCCTTTGTGTTCCTGATGAAGAAGGACATGTCGCCTCTCATCCAGAAGTCATTGCTTGGATTCGCCTCGGGTGTGATGGTTGCTGCTTCCGTATGGTCGCTCATCATCCCCGCCATGGAGATGGAAGCGGATCAAGGGGCATGGTCGGTATTGCCCGCTGCTGTGGGATTCCTCCTGGGTGTCGGATTCCTTCTCCTCATCGATGAAATTACGCCTCACCTTCATTTAGGTACCTCACAACCAGAGGGCCCTCATTCCCGCTTGTCACGAACCACCATGCTGGCCTTGGCCGTCACCATCCATAACTTGCCGGAAGGCATGGCCGTAGGAGTGGTCTTAGCAGGAGCAGCACAAGAGGCATCGGGCATCTCCCTTGCTTCAGCCATTGCCGTATCGATAGGCATCGCCATACAGAACATTCCCGAAGGGGCCATTATCTCCATGCCAATGCGCGCTGAGGGCAATACCCGATGGCGTTCTTTCCTCATCGGTAGTATGAGTGGTGTCGTGGAACCGTTGGGAGCACTGGCCGTCATCCTGTTAGCCGCACTGCTCACCCCCATCCTTCCATACATGCTCTCCTTCGCTGCCGGAGCCATGTTATATGTGGTGGTTGAGGAATTGATTCCCGAGGCATCCACAGGAAAGCATACCAATCTCAGTACAATTGGTTTCGCCATCGGTTTTGTGCTGATGATGGTACTCGACGTGGTAATGGGATAGGTGTTACGGTTTTCTTAGTGCGATATTATAGTTGTAATACCGTTTGTTGCCCGTCACCTCTTCGAGGACTTTCACAAAAGGTGGAAAATGAATCTCTTCCTGAGCTGCCACCCCTTTGGTCTCTAAGATCACCAGGTTGTCAACAGGCTCAAGGTAGGTGTCTATTTCAAAGAACTGTCCTTTCCAGATAAAACATCTGCGCAGTTTATGGATGGTCTGACGATACGGATCTGCCTGTTGCAGCATCTGCTCATAGAGGTTGTTATCCACCTGTCGCTCGGTTTCTATCACCTCGCTCTCGGAGATCCGTTTCTTCGAACGGTGCACATTGACCACCTTTCCTCCAGACCATTCCCTGCGACGAAGACGGACCTCACATCCAGGCTCTGCTACGAGATACGTCTGAGTGATCATGCTCTCGGAACATTCCGGGATCTCATCTGTCAACTCCACACGGAAGATACGCTCTTCCTGTACAGGCTGAGGAAGTCCTACCACATTGGCAATCTCCTTGATGACACGGTTCAGTTTCTTCTCGAAGTCATCATGGTTATTGATCACACGGAGATGCGGATGACCCGTCCAAGCCTTGATCACTTTCTTGTCTAACTCACGGGCTATACGCAGTCCTTCTTCATTGGCCTGTTCGTAACGGGTGGAATTGGTAGCTGTTGTATAGTATTGTTCGGCACCGTCGGCAGCACTCACGAGATGCAGCACTGCATCATAGCGCTCGAACAAGTCGGCAGGACGACATCCGGCCATGGCGGTGATCTCCTCCCACTCCTCTGGTTTGATATAGGCGGAGATATCCATCGTTCCGCGGTCACAAACGATCAGTACAGGCTTCGTACAAACCTCTGCCAACCGCATGAACGAATCCTCTAATGCCAATTGCGTCTCCAAGATCGCGCGCTCCCCTTGGTAATAGAGGGCACGGTTGGGTGTTAGATAGTTCCACCCAGCCGCGCTATAGATGGTAGGCACCTCCGGAACGGTAAACACTTTATATCCAAAACTGGAGAAATACTCCGTGATCTTCACCAGCGCTGTGGTCTTACCGGCACAAGGCCCGCCCGTTAATACGATTTTCGTGATATGGTTCATATTCATATTCTTTAATCTCTCCTCTTTCACCTTATCATCTCTCACCTTTCATCTAAGCATCCTTTGCCTTATGCATCCTGAAGCCATAGAGACATACGACCAAGAAACAGATCAGAGGAAGGATGAACGAGGCATTCGTGGCGGGGAAGGAACCGAAGACTGTTCCCCTGTCGATGATCGATGCCTGAAGCGGTGGCAATACCGATCCACCAAGAATCGCCATGATCAGTCCGGCAGCCCCGAACTTCGCATCATCACCTAACCCATTCAGGGCAATCCCGTAGATGGTGGGGAACATCAGTGACATACATCCACTGACAGCCACTAAGCAATAAACGCCGTAACGGTTCTGGAAAATGATCACACCGACAGTGAACACCATGGCCAGAATGGCAAAGATCCCTAACAGCTTGGCCGGCTTCAGGTATTTCATCAGGTAGGTGGCAAGGAATCGGGAGCAGATAAAGAACAGCATTGCATAGATGTTATACTGCTGCGAGAGCACCTCTGCGCTCCGCTCGTCCATCCCCTCAGCCATAAATACCCGTGTGCCATACTGGATAATGAATGTCCAGCACATAATCTGTGCTCCTACATAGAAGAACTGTGCGATCACTCCTTCACGGTAGTATTTCAGCGAGAAGATACGTTTTAACGTAGGCAGGAAATTGATCTCCTTACTTTGATCACCATTCTTTGGCATCTTCGTGAAGAAGATAATACAGAACATCACGGCAATGACCAGTCCGATGAGCAAGTAAGGAGCAATCAACACCGAGAGGTCGGCATTCTTCAACACCTCAAACTCGGCATCATTCAACAGCAATCTCTCCTCACTGCTCATGGGGTTTAGTTTTGCCTGGATGAAATTCATGGCGACGAACATACCGATGATCGAGCCACAGGGATTGAAGCACTGTGCCATGTTCAAACGTCGGGTAGCCGTTTCCTCACTTCCCATTGTCAGGATATACGGGTTACAGCTTGTCTCCAGGAACGACAGACCACAGGTCATGATGAAATAGGCCACCAAGAAGCATCCATACACCCCAATACCTTTTGCCGGGAAGAATAGTAAAGCACCGATGGCATACAAAGCCAGTCCCATCAGTACGCCTGCCTTATACGAATACTTCCGTATGAATATCGCTGCAGGATAGGCCATGGCGAAATACCCGCCATAGAAAGCCACTTGTACCAATGCACCCTCCGTAACGTTCATACGGAAAATCTTGGAGAATGCCTTCACCATCGGGTTGGTGATGTCGTTAGCGAATCCCCACAGGGCAAAACAGAATGTCACAAGAATGAACGGTATGAGATAGCTCACACCGTCCTTTGAGATCAGAGATTGTTTGTTGTTACTCATATTATTAAAAATTTCGCTTGCTCAACTTCTTTCATATTATTTGTACAACGGTCCGAAGTTTGCACAGGCACGGTAGTCGGCACCCTCCTTGTCCATACCGAAGGCATTCCATGCGGCAGGACGGAAGATATCCTGATCAGCGACATTATGCATGCACACCGGTATTCTCAGGATAGAGCACAGGGTGATGATATCGGCACCGATATGTCCGTATGCAATGGCACCATGGTTTGCTCCCCAGTTGTTCATCACGGAATACACATCCTTGAAGGCATCCTTCGTAGGATCCAGTCGTGGAGCGAACCAAGTGGTGGGCCATGTGGGATCGGTACGTTTGTCGAGGATATCATTCACCTCCGGGTCAAGGGATACTGTCCATCCCTCTGCCAGCTGCAGCACGGGACCTAAGCCCTGAACAAGGTTGATGCGCATCATCGTCATCGGCATGCCACCCTCGGTGAGGAAATGTGATGAATAGCCACCGCCTCGGAAATAGTCACGGTCAGCAGGCATCCAACTGGTAGCCTTCAGACAAGCCTCCATATCGTTGTCAGTCAGTTCCCAATGTGATTTCATCGTGGGCTGTCCCTTCTCATCTCGCATGGCACCGGTAGCATCGAGTGTGGTGGCACCACTGTTGATCAGATGGATGAATCCCTGAGCGGCAGCCCCCGTGGGTTCCTTACCTGTCACACGTTTCACGGCCTCCGGACTCCAGTAGGTACGGATATCTGAGAACATCACACCCTTATTGGTGATGAGATGTCCGAAGAGCATCGACATACCATTCAAAAAATCATTCTCCGTAGCGAGGATATTTGCCTCACGAGGACCGTTCCAGTCGAATGAGGTGCACATCATCGACTCAGGGAAGTCGAAGTTCGGCTTATAGTCAGTCCACTGACGCTGTCCCTGGACACCTGCAGCGATGGCATTATGTCCGATAGCCTCTTCCTTATATCCCATGTCAAGCAGTTTCTTCGAACCGTGCATCAGGTCGCGGATAATCATCATCGTCTTCACGGTGAACTCCCAGTCCTGATCTTTCTCCTCACGGTTCTTGCCTTTGCCTTTACCGTTGAAGGTTGTCATCGGTGTTCCCGGGAAGAGCGGTCGGTCTTCATTATAGTCATGTCCCTCGTTGGGCTTGCAGTATTTCTCCACCCACTGCATGGCTTTCTCAAACTCTTCGGGATCGAAGATGTTGAAATCGACCCGTCGTAGGATCTCTACTAACGACACATACTCTGTGCGCATGCCTAAATATTGCTGAAGGAAGTCGGCGTTCACGATACTGCCGGCAATACCCATACAGGTGTTTCCTAACGAGAGGTACGACTTCCCACGCATGGTGGCAACGGCCTGAGCCGAACGGGCGAAACGCAGGATCTTCTCTGCCACATCGGCAGGAATGGTATTGTCATCCAAGTCCTGAACGTCATGTCCGTAAATGCCAAAGGCGGGGAGCCCTTTCTGAGCATGTGCTGCCAAGACGGCAGCGAGATAGACGGCACCCGGACGTTCCGTTCCGTTGAATCCCCACACCGCTTTCGGATAATAAGGGTTCATGTCCATAGTCTCAGAGCCATAGCACCAGCAGGAGGTCACAGTGATCGTTGCCCCTACCCCTTCGCGTTCGAATTTCTCGGCACAGGCGGCACTCTCACCGACACGTCCGATGGTGGTATCACTGATCACACACTCCACGGCACTACCGTCGCCATTCTTCAGGTTACTCTCGATTAGTTCTTTCACAGCCTTGGCAAGAGCCATTGTCTTCTCTTCCAAGCCTTCACGGATACCGCCCTGCCTACCGTCGATGGTAGGGCGGATTCCAATTTTCGGATACTTTGTCATTGTTTTTAGTAGATTATTGTTTAGAAAATATAGAATTAGAATCTTGATGATTAGAAATAGTGAAGATTAGAGAACCTTTATCCCTTTCCACTGATCACTTTTCACGTATTACTTGTATTGATCACTCCTCTCCCGAGAACTGTTTGATTCGTTGTTCCTCCGCCAGTTTGCAAATCAGGAGTTTACCATCCTGCAGGGCAATGATATAACCGTCGAGACCTTGTACCACTACCCGCTGCTGGTTCTGTGCATGGATGATACAGTTGTGGGTGTCGAACAGGTGTACATTCTCGCCAATGATGCTGTTCCCGTAGAGGTCACGCTTAGTTTGCATCATCAGTGATCCCCATGTACCTAAGTCGCTCCAACCAAAATCGGCAGGACATACGAAGATTTCCTCGGCCTTCTCCATGATGGCATAGTCAACAGAGATATTTTCACACTGTGGGAACCGTTTATTGATCTCCTCCTGTTCTTGGGGCGTACCATAGATTGGCAGCATATTCTCAAACACCTTGTTGATCGCCGGACTATACATCCTGAATGCGTTCACGATGGTGCTCACACTCCAGATAAAGATGCCTGCATTCCAGAAATAGCTCTTGTTACGGATATACTGTAAGGCCGTGGCGTGATCGGGCTTCTCACGGAAACTGTCCACACGGAAAATCTCTTTGTTACGCGGACTACTCGTGGAGAGATCAGCCTGAATATAGCCGTAGCCTGTTTCCGGGCGGGTGGGTTTCATACCCAAGGTAACGATAGCATCGGTCTCACTGGTGAACTTCATGCACTGCTCCACCACCCTTCTGAACTCCGGGGTGTTCATCACCACATGATCGCTGGGTGTCACCACTACATTGGCCTTGGGATCTTTGGCTTTGATACGCCAACTGACATAACAGATGCAGGGTGCAGTATTGCGGCGACAGGGTTCGCAGAGTATGTTTTCAGCAGGTACTTCGGGCAACTGACGACGCACGATGTCGGCATAGTTCTTGTTCGTCACCACCCATACGTTCATGGGATCACAGATTCCGGAAAAGCGGTCGAGCGTAAGCTGCAGTAACGATCTGCCTACTCCCAACACATCAATAAACTGTTTGGGACAGTCGGAGGTGCTCATCGGCCAGAACCTACTTCCTACTCCCCCCGCCATAATCACCAAATGATTATTTTTCTGAGCCATAAATAATTGATCTTTACTATCGGTTCGCAAAGATAGTCATTTTATCCGACACCCACAAACTTTTGAAGGATAATTTGGAGGTGATAAGAAATGAGCCCATGAAATAAGTCAACTGTTTTCTCAACATCACACTATGTCACCGAAGACTTTTCCGCTATAATTTATTCTTGATGTGCGAATTGCTTGAACTTGAAGGTATAGAAAATATCTCCGGCTGTTACTGTCAATGATAGAAATTGATCCCTGGATTCCATATTAGGCTCGAAGGAAACAGTTAGTTTTTTTCCCACGATTTCTGCCTTAAACCAATCTGTCAAGATTGTATGATAGTCATTGTTTTTGCGTTCTGGATAATGGTACCCTTCTCCAGACACCGCATTTTCTATCCATGGCCTCGAATAATTCCGACAAGTAAATGTAAATGTTCCTCCACGATCAGAAACATTATAAATACCATTGTCAATCACCATGGGATCTTCAGCTTTCCAGAGCATTGAATCCCAATTTCCGTCTTGTCTGTCACAAGAGAAGACGACAGCAAGCATCATGAAGGCAAGTCTCCAAATCTTGATTTTTTTCATTTTCCTTATATTATTTTTGTTTATTGTTCTATTGAATAAACAACTAAAGACGGAAATCTTGCATCGTCTGGTGACAAACTTTCCTAACATCTCTGCGAATTAGACGAATGATCAAATTCATAAGATGAATTCAGACTGCAATCATAATTCGTCTAATTCGCAGAGAAAGAGTAAACTTAGCACACTTTCTCCAAGCGTTTCATCATGGTGAACATGAAGATGGCGGCAACAAGACAGACGGCCATGAAGACACCCCAGCAGATCCAGAGAGGAACAGCTCCCCAGAGGAGACCGCCCACAAGGACAAGCTGGTTACCGATAGCAGTAGCCACAAACCATCCGCCCATCATCATTCCTTTATATTTAGGAGGTGCCACCTTCGACACGAACGAAATACCCATGGGCGAAAGCAACAACTCACCAAAGGTAAGGATGAGGTACGTGCCGATGAGAAGGTTCGGAGTAACATCTGCCACATGCTTACCCACAGGATTGCCAGAAGCATCGATCACAGTCTCGGGCATCGGCAGTCCGAAAGAGAACAGCATCATCAGCGCATAGGCCACGGCGGCCACGATCATACCGTAGGCAATCTTTCTCGGTGCTGACGGTTCCTTTCCCTTGGCTGCCAACGAGCCGAAGATGGCCATCGACACCGGGGTGAGGGCTACTACATAGAACGGATTGAACTGCTGGAAGATAGGAGCAGAGATAGAGACCTCACCCGTCAGACGGTAGTATTTCCAGATCAGCAGGGCCACTGATACCACGATGACGGCGGCAGAGATCATCTTGGCCTTGGAAGTCTTACTTTGGAAAAGTGAGAAAGCGGCATACACGATGAAGATGATCAGAACGAGGTTCCATACATCGAATGCCATACTCTCCACACCTGTAGATGATTTCGCTGTGAACTCATCGGCAAAATACGTCAACGACAAACCGTTCTGGTGGAAGGCCATCCAGAAGAAGATCACCACGGCAAACACCAAACAAAGGGCTACGATGCGTTGCTTTGTCTCCTCCTTCGTAAGCTCGGGCTCTGTGGCAGCAGCATCCCCTTTGGCAGCACTCTTCTTACCGCCCTCAGTATGACGGAAAGTGGAGCGGAAGATATAATAGATGGCAATGGAGAGGATCAAGGAAGCGCAGGCCACAGCGAACGAAAAATGATAGGCATCGTTCGAAGAATAGCCTAAGGCAGTCTCTGCATACTCCTTGATCTTGATAGCAGCCGTCGGTGCAAAGAGGGCACCGATGTTGATGGCCATATAGAAAATAGAGAAACCGGAGTCACGCTTGTCAGCATACTTCGGATCATCGTAGAGGTTACCCACCATCACCTGGAGGTTACCCTTGAACAAACCCGTTCCGAAGCCGATAAGCAACAGGGCTGCCAACATCACCACAAGAGCCACGGTGTTGCCACCAAGGGGCACGGAGAGCAGCAGATAGCCTGCAAACATGATGAGAATACCCGTTGTCACCATTCGTCCGAAACCGAACTTATCGGCCATGATACCACCGATAAGGGGGAAGAAATAGACGAACATGAGGAACGAACTGTAGATGGTTCCTGCCACACCCGGTGTCAGACCGAAGTTGGCACGTAGGAAGAGGGCGAACACGGCAATCATCGTGTAATAGCCGAATCGTTCGCCGGTGTTGGCTAATGCCAGCGCAAAAAGACCTTTAGGTTGTCCTTCAAACATAATAGAAATAATTTTAGTTATTAATGATACATAGATTATTTTCTGCGTGTCCTGGTGATATCAAACAGATAGGTCACCTTTACAACGATATTCGTGAGGTTCGACTTGGCGAAATAGTCGCGCTTGGAGTCTTTGTAGATATTCCCCAAGCCAAAGTAATAGCGTGCCTCCAACAGCAGATGACCGATCTTGGGATGCGAATATTCAAGTCCCAGACCAGCTGCGATACCGAAATCGATCTTGTTCTCCACGGTCATGGTATCTTGGTGCACCTCATCGTTGATGCGCATCATGGAGTTCCGCTGATCCAGTTCGAAGTTCTTTTTCTCAGAGTCACTGAGGTAATAGCCGAACTGGGGACCGGCCTGAAAGAAGAACTGCATGCCTTTCTGCTCACGTCCCCATCCTAAACGAGCGAAAATCGGCAGCTGGAGGTAGTTCAACGTGCGACTGTATTCCTCGGCCAACTGCGTCTGTTCATTGATGACGGGCTGATCATCACGATCCAGGATATTCTCTTTCCATCCTGTCTGAACATAGTTCAGCTCGGCATACACCGAACAGATGCTTTTGAAATATTTCTCACAGACATAGCGGAATGAGAGTCCGCCAGAGAAGCCCCCTTGCAGCGTCTGGTTCACTTTCGGTACAAAGCCCACGTTACTGAGCACATATCCCCCGTTGACACCCACACTGAGGTCATTGCGGTGCTCACCAATCTGTGCCTTGGTAAGAAGCGGACAGAAAAGGAGCAGGCAGAGCAGTGCGACGATATGACTTGATGGTTTCACGATCACACAAATTGCAATTAATATACGATGGATGAGATGGAGTGGTTCCGGTTGTAGTGGACGAGCATGAACTGACGGTTCTTCATACCGCCTTTCTTCCCCACACGCTCAAAACGATACTGTGTCTGCACGGCATACTTGTTAGGTGTGCTTCCTGTGAAGCCTTTTCCTACCGTGTGCATGCCACGAAGAAAGAAGGTTGCCTGATCGTAACCAGTAAGGGCAAAGCGCGGTAACGCATTCATCATGTTCGTTCCGAACCATTTGCGGTAGGCAGTCTCTAACTCCTGTGTCCGCGATGAAACCGTATTATAATAATAATGTGTGGGAACAAAAGTGTCGTACTTGTAGAATTTGTCCAGGTCGTACTTCTCGTACAAGAGCCAATCGTTATAGCCGAAGAGCGACAATGTGATGCCTTTGTTGTTATTCGTCAGTACATCTAATTTCGACAGGGCTGTGTTCAGCTCTGGCGACCGTCCAGTGTTCAGTACCACTACGTTGGGCTTGTCAAGGCTGAAAGCTCTCGCGAAGGTCTCGTCACTGTTGGTGAGGTTCGTCACATGGTAGTTAATCTTCTTCTCCTCCAGTTTCTTACGGATGGCCGAGGTGAACATCCCCTTGTTGCTGTTCTTGTCGTTGCAGTCGATGAGAACGAGATTATGCTGACTGAAACGGTCCATGAACGCGAAGACGGCAGCCTCGTTCAGTTCCTCGGGCGACTGATACACCTGAAAGATATTCTCGTTGTCGGCCACATGATTCCCGTTGATGGAGAAAGGAATAACGAGCTTGATACCATAAGTCTTGACGAACGTGGAGATAGCATCCATCTGCTTGGTGTAGAGTGGACCGAAAATGATATCGCATTGATCGGCACCGTTTTGCAAGAGGGTCTGACGGATATCAGCATCGATGTTCACGTTCCATGCCCTGATGTCGGTGGAGATGCCCTCACGTTTCAGGTCGTTACATGCCATGAGTACACCACGGTAGTATTCCACCATTCGGCGGCCATCGCCATCCACATCGTGCAAGGGGAGCATGATGCCCACCCGGATGGCACGGTTTTTCAAATCGGAAGCAGCGGTGGTATTCTGGGTAGTGGCCGTTGTGGCCGTTGTGGACTTGGGGGCTGGGAAGGGAATGAAGATATAGTCACCCTTGCGCAGTTTGTAGTTAGGGTCGAGCATCTCTGGATTCGCCTTGCGTAACTCCTCCTCCGTCAGACCATAGTCCTTAGCAATGCCATAAATGGTTTCCTTTTTCTTCACCTTGTGCATCTCCTTCCAAGTCTTACCTTGTTGTGCACTTGCTTCTATCCCACCCGCGAGCAGGAAAAGCATCAGAGTATATCTTAAAAAATGTCGCATAATCTCTTTATTTTTAAAATTCACGTGCAAAAATACAAAAAAAGAATGGTTAACTCAACTTTATTGAGTATTTTTGCACGATAAACGAGTTGAAAAATGAAAATAAAACAAATATTCACATTATCTGCCGTCCTGCTGACCACTTTATATGCATCAGCACAGCAGTATCCGTCCATCAACCCTACGGCTGTCTTCACCAATGCTGAAGGACAGGAGGAGACGGGCACGATCTATTCTGGATCGGCTCCCCTCACGGCACGGTTCTATGCCTATGCCGAGAATGTCGGCACGTACAATGCCACCTACGAATGGCACTTCACGCTGGAAGGAGATAAAGAGCCTTACCTCGTGAGATATGAAGAAGATACCAACTATACCTTCACCAAGGCGGGTACGCATATCGTGGAGTTGTATGCTACCTTCATTCAGGGTACCGACACCATCCGCTATACCGAGGAATATTGGCTCGAAAATGTTCCGATCAAGGTAACCATCAGTGAGAGTATCTTAGAGATGCCCAATGCCTTCTCGCCCAATGGTGACCAATGGAATGAAGTATATAAGGCGAAGAAGTATCAGTCGCTGACAGAGTTCCATGCGTATATTTTCAACCGCTGGGGACAGAAACTATATGAGTGGCACGATCCAGCAGGAGGATGGGACGGGAAGTTCAACGGCAAGGATGTGAAACAGGGTGTGTATTTCGTTCTCGTAAAAGCCAAGGGTGCCGACGGAAGGGAATATAATATCCGACGCGACGTGAACCTACTGCGTGGATATACCGATGCCGAAGGTGGTTCTTTAGAACAATGAACCACATTTCGTAACACACTCATTACTTGCATTATAGATAACGACGAACGATGGAAAGAGAAGACGAGAGAATCAATGTCTGGGGAGCTCGTGTGCACAACCTGAAGAATGTGGATGTGGAGATTCCCCGAAATAGTCTGACGGTGATTACCGGCCTGAGCGGATCGGGCAAATCATCCTTAGCGTTTGACACGATTTTTGCTGAAGGACAACGAAGATATATAGAGACTTTTTCTGCCTATGCCCGGAATTTCCTTGGCGGCATGGATCGCCCTGATGTTGATAAGATCACCGGACTGAGTCCTGTGATCAGTATCGAGCAGAAAACCACCAATAAGAATCCACGATCGACTGTAGGTACTACCACCGAGGTATATGACTTCCTGCGTCTGCTCTATGCCCGTGCAGGAATCGCTTACAGCTATGCCACGGGTGAGAGGATGGTGAAATATACCGAGGAGAAAGTACTAAAGATGATTCAGCATGATTATGCCGGGAAGAAAATCTATATCCTCGCCCCTCTGGTACGGAACCGAAAAGGGCACTATCGGGAGCTCTTCGAAAGCATGCGCCGCAAAGGGTACCTCTATGTACGCATCGACGGTGAGGTGAAGGAGATTGTACAGGCCATGAAAGTGGATCGTTACAAGAACCACAACATCGAGGTGGTGATCGACCGTCTCAAGCTCGCTGCCCCCTCCCTGTTAGGAGAAGATGAGCCGTCAGAGCGGTTGAAGAAAACAGTGGCGTTGGCCATGAAGCAAGGTGAAGGGATCCTGATGATCATGGATATGACCGACACGTCTGACCAAGCCAAGGGGCAGGTGAAATATTACTCACGACGACTGATGTGCCCCACCACTGGTATCTCCTATGGTGATCCCGCACCGAATAAGTTCTCGTTCAACTCTCCCGAAGGGGCTTGTCCCCACTGCAAAGGGTTAGGCTATATCAACGAGATAGACCTTGACAAGGTGATTCCCAACCGCAACTTGTCGATCCATGAAGGGGCCATCGTTCCCTTAGGGAAGTATAAAAGTCAGATGATCTTCTGGCAGATCGATGCAATCTTGCAGAAATACGAATGCAACCTGAAGACTCCTGTGGCAGAGATTCCCGAAGAGGCCTTACAAGAGATCCTCTATGGCTCACTGGGGAATGTACGGATCAGTAAAGAGTTGGTGCATACCACCAGCGACTACTTTGTGGAGTTTAATGGCGTGGTGAAATACTTGCGAAACGTGATGGAGAATGACGACAGTGCCAGCGGACAGAAATGGGCGGATCAGTTCTTGGCCGTGGCCCCCTGTCCAGAATGCCACGGACAACGGCTGAACAGGGAATCGCTGTCGTATAAGATCTGGGACAAGAATATCTCCGAGGTGGCACAAATGGATTTGAACGAGCTCAAGGAATGGCTTTCGGAGGTGGAAGAGCACATGGAACCGCAGCAAAGGAAGATTGCCACGGATATCCTGAAGGAGATCCGCACCCGTCTGGACTTCATGTTAGAGGTAGGCCTCGACTATCTCGCACTCGACAGACAGTCGGCATCGTTATCGGGAGGTGAAAGCCAGCGCATCCGACTGGCCACACAGATAGGCAGTCAGTTGGTGAACGTGCTTTATATCCTTGACGAGCCGAGCATCGGACTGCACCAGCGTGACAATGAACGACTGATCGCCTCACTAAAGGAACTGCGCGACATCGGAAATACGGTGATCGTTGTGGAACATGACAAGGATATGATGCTCAATGCCGACTATATCGTGGATATCGGTCCCAAGGCCGGACGAAAAGGGGGCGAGGTGGTGTTCCAAGGAACTCCAGCAGAGATGATGAAAACCCAAACGCTTACGGCTCAATACCTCAACGGAGAGAAAGAAATTGCCCTGCCCGACCATCGCAGGAAGGGTGACGGGAGGATGATTACCCTCCGTGGGGCGACAGGGAATAACCTCAAACATGTAGATGTGTCGTTCCCGTTAGGAACACTCATCGTAGTGACAGGTGTGAGTGGCTCGGGAAAATCTACTCTGATTAATGAGACGCTTCAACCCATTCTCAGTCAGCATTTCTACCGTTCACTGAAGAAACCGATGCCGTATGACAGTATTGAAGGACTCGAATATATAGATAAGGTAGTGAATGTGGATCAGACTCCCATCGGACGAACCCCACGTTCCAACCCCGCTACCTATACCGGCGTGTTTGGTGACATCCGTTCGCTTTTTGTCAACCTGCCAGAGGCGAAGATACGCGGCTATAAACCCGGGCGGTTCTCGTTCAACGTGAAAGGAGGACGGTGTGAGGCTTGCGGCGGCAACGGATACAAGACCATCGAGATGAATTTCCTGCCTGATGTGTATGTGCCCTGTGAGGTATGCCACGGAAAACGGTACAACCGCGAGACCTTAGAGGTGCGCTTTAAGGGGAAGTCGATAGCCGATGTCTTAGACATGACAATCAACCAGGCTGTGGAGTTCTTCGAGAACGTACCCGACATCCTGCGGAAGATCAAGACTATCCAGGATGTAGGACTGGGATATATCAAGTTAGGACAACCATCCACCACACTTTCGGGAGGTGAGAGTCAGCGCGTGAAACTTGCCACCGAACTGAGTAAGAAAGATACGGGAAAAACACTCTATATCTTAGATGAGCCGACAACTGGTCTGCATTTCGAGGATATCCGTATCCTGATGAATGTACTCCAGCAACTTGTTGACCGCGGCAATACCGTGATCATTATCGAACACAACTTAGATGTAATCAAATTAGCCGACCATATCATCGACATCGGTCCTGAAGGTGGCCGCAACGGCGGACAGATCCTTTCAACAGGAACACCCGAAGAGGTTGCGAAGAGCAAGAAAGGATTCACCCCGCGATTCCTGCGGGAAGAGCTGGACTCTTAGGTTAGTGAGGCATATAATGCAGCCACTTGCTCTGCACAGCGTTCACCATCGACACCCGCAGAGACGATGCCACCGGCATAACCTGCACCTTCTCCACACGGGAAGAGTCCTTTCACTTCTATATGCTGTAATGATTCCCTATCGCGCAGGATCCTAACAGGTGAGGAGGTGCGTGTCTCAATGGCTATCACCGTAGCCTCCCGGGTAAGGAAGCCATGACTCATCGCCCCGAACTTACGGAATCCCTGTCGCAATCGGGAGGCAATCATCTCAGGCATCCAGAAATGCAGCGGACTGGCAATCAGTCCGGGAGCATAGCTGCTCTCAGGAAGATCGGCACTGAGCTTACCATTCACAAAGTCTGTCATACGTTGTGCCGGAGCGGTCTGTTTCCTGTTACCCTGCTGCCAGCATAGTCTTTCCAACTGCTCCTGGAAGAGCATCATCTTCAACACACCACCTTCATCAGGCACATCTTCCGGATGCAGTTCCACCACCATACCACTGTTACTCCAACGGGTACCGCGGTTGGCAGGACTCATCCCGTTCACTACGATCTGTTCAGATCCGGTGGCAGCGGGAATCACAAAACCACCAGGACACATACAGAAACTATACACGCCCCTGTTTTCCACCTGGGTAACAAAGCTGTATTCGGCAGCAGGCAGGTAGTCACCCCTACCCTCTTTACTGTGGTATTGAATCTGATCAATTAACTGTGCGGGATGTTCCAAGCGAACACCCATTGCCAAGGCTTTGGCTTCGATGGCAATGTTGGATGATGCTAAATAGCGATAGACATCACGGGCGGAATGACCCGTTGCCAAGATCACAGGACCTCGGAATGTTAGTTGAGAGTTGGCAGTTGAGAGTTGAGAGTTTGTGACAGCTTCCACGCCAATCACAGTATCACCATCCAATATCAGACGCGTCATCTTGGTTTGGAAATGCACCTCACCACCACATTGCAGAATGGTGTTCCGCATATTCTCAATCACACGAGGCAGCCTATCCGTACCGATATGGGGATGGGCATCGGCAAGGATATTCGTACTGGCCCCATGCTGGCAGAATACATTGAGGATCTTCTCCACGCTACCCCGCTTCTTACTACGGGTATAGAGTTTCCCGTCGCTGTAGGCGCCGGCACCTCCCTCACCGAAGCAATAATTACTCTCCTCGTCAACAACCTGTGTCCTTGCGATTCGCGCCAAGTCCTTTTTCCGCTCATGCACATCCTTTCCCCGCTCCAGCACCACAGGCTTCAGACCCAGCTCGATTAAGCGCAAGGCAGCAAACAGTCCGCCTGGACCAGCACCTACGACGATTACTTGTGGAGCAGATGACACGTCACGGTACTCCGTCTTCACGTAATCATCATCCGTTGGCTCCTCGTTGATATACACCCGTACCTTGAGGTTCACGAAGATGGTACGCTGACGCGCATCGATACTACGTTTCAGTACTCTGATGTGCGTCATTGATTTCATCTCAAGACCTTCCTCGTGTGCCAGGTAGTCCTTAATGGTGGCCTCATTCACCGCCTGATGCGGTCGCACCCTGATGGAATATTCCTTAATCATCTGTCTATCAATTCACCTTTTCTTCCCTTTATCGAAAAGAATCTGTTTGCAAATATACAAATTTTCCGCGAAACCCTTTCGAGTTCCGCGGAAAATCATTCAATTGTCAATTATCCATTATCAATTGTCCATTAATTTACAACGACCTTGCCGTTGTAAATATACATTCCCTTCTTCGTGGGCTTACCGCTCAGTTTCTGACCATCGATGGTGTACCACACATCCTTTTGACCTTTGACAACGGTCCTTTGACCATGATCTATTGTCTGGATGTCTGTAGCAATAGCATTTTCAGCCTCTAACGTGGTAAACTGGGCGATAGGTGACCATTCTGATGTGGCACTGCCCTTTACACCCTGCAACTGATACTCATAGGTGGTTTGCGGATCCAATCCCCCAAGCAAGATGCTCTTCCCTGAGAGATTCTTACTGGTTGTCCAGCTACTTGCAGGTACTCCTATGCAATAGATACCAAAGTCATCAACCATAAGAATATCCTGATCGGTATCCTGATGCCTCAGGGCGATGTAGCCTTTCTGTCCATGGAAACTGCTCAGGTCAACGGTCACCTCCTTCCATAAACCCGAGGCATTACCTGGCGAAGCGAGTAAAGTAAAGGCACTGATATCATTGGTAGTAGTAGAGACATACACATCATAATGCTCATGATAAGTACCATCGTCCATCACCCAGAACCTCAACGTGCCGTCTAAGGTCACCTTCGGTGTGATGAGCCAGTTCTCGACAGTATAAATATTAGTATTAGTCCAACTTCTTGTGACGGCTACATGGTCACCACTGTGGGCAGAAAATGAGAGACTAAATTCTGAAGGATCAATCGGATGCCAGTCGGTATCTTCCGTACCTTCTCCATTTCGAATAATCGTCCACTTATCCATACCGTTCTCAAAGTCATCGAAGAAGGTCTTTCTTTCCTGTGCTGCCGTTCTATAGCGTAAGTTATAGCTTGTGCTGTAGCCTTTCCAGCTGATGGTAGCCGTGTTCTCCGTAGGCTCTGCTGTTAAATCAAACGGAACGGGGTTGTCTGGCAAGGTCTTAAAGTATGCCGTCACCCATTCACTCACCAATGTGCTGCCTTCCTTCGCTTGCACCCTCACCACAAACTGGGTGTTATTACTCAGGTTTGTCAGCGTTTGGGGAGAGGAGGGACCAGACACTGTATTCCATGTCAATGATGAGAGATCCACATTTCCTCCTATCTCGGCACGAACCATAAAGGTATATCCTGACACACCTGCATCAGCAAGGTCCATCCAATCATCGTCGCTGCTAACAGTAACCCATCTGCCGTTGGGATCACCGTTTACATCATTACTAACTGCTGCAGGATAGCCGGCACCGCTCTCATTCGTGAGGATCACCCACAGATCCTTGGTGGGATCGATTACCATGTTGCCCATGTCGAAATCCACGAATTCCTTGGCACCTGTCAAGGTGATGTCCTTCGGCGATCCGACTACATCTGCATCGGAGGGCAACGTACCATTTACGTTGTAGATCGTGATGGTTCCCTCCATTTCATCACAGTCATAGACGGACACCTTATTCAACACACTACCGCTATAGGTTCCAGCAGGAATCATGATGCCCCATGAGAAACGACCACCACCCTTTCCAATAGATGTTTGGGGTTCTCCATCGTCATAATAGTGCCAGCCACTGCCAACATTAACATTATCGGGAACTGTGGCATATTGCAACGCTACGGTAGATGCGAAGGATGTCCAGCTGACGGTGGCAGCATTGGGCGTAATATCACTGACGGTCAGCTGCTTCGGAGCAGTAAAGGCTTTGGTCTTGAAGGTCGCAATTGCCGTACCAGCATTCGCCACATCGGGATAAGCAATACCGACAATCTGATACTCATACTCCGTCTCGGGATCCAGGCCTGTCAAGATATACGTATTCTGAGTATTTCCATAAACACCAGTATGATATACATTCCAAGATGAATCACCTTTTTTCCTGTACTTCACCTCATAGCAGTAGCTATAGCCCACCCAGTTGATGGTAGCCTGAACAAACGTTGTCTCCACGTTGACCTGAGATGGAATGGGGTTCTCTCCAGAGGTGGTGAAGGTAATGATATTGCTCCAGTCGCTCATACCTCCATCGTTAGAAGCATTACTGCGCACCTTTACCCTATAGGTAGTGTTGGGCTCCAGTGGATATCTGTCAAGGCCTGTGAACACGTAGCGAGGACTCGTCGTTTGGACATTTTCGACACCAGCTTCACTCATATCTCCCTCTTTGGAATAAGAGAAATCCCATGTGGTCTGATCCTCTGAGCCTGGTGTCCACGTCAGCGTTACACGATCAGGACCCGGACCTTCGGCAATGGCCAGGTTCGTTGGTCGCTTACCACTCCACTGATACCTCGAAACACCGAATGTGGTGATGAGTCCTGGTTGAAGTGCATCGCATTTCTGGCAGGCGATGATATCCTCTCCGAAGTTATCCTTGATGGTGAAGCTACACTCTTCACTAAAGCTTCCTTTCAACCAAACGAAATCATAATCTTCGCCGAAACAGAGGTCGATGGTGCCCTTCTTCATCTTCCCGTCATCCTTGGTCATATCTAACGTAGCCACCACAAGACCGGTTTTTGAATGAATAATATTGATGGCATTTCCATTCCAGCCGTCGCCATAGCTATCGGTCAGCTCATAGCTGATCGCTCCACGGTTGTTCTCATCACAGATTGTGGTCACGAACGAGGTGGAAACCCAGTCGCTGACGACACCGCCACCGCAGTTGCTCCTTACTTGAACCTCATACTTTGTACCAGAGTAAGTCAACGACTCATTGAATGAGTAAGTTGGGCTTGTCAGTCCTTCCACATGTTTCCAATTGCTGTCGTATGTACTCTTGTAGCGCAAATCCCATTGGGCAGCATCTGATGTCCAACTCACCGTAGCATCCCAGAAATCGATATCCGTCACCGTCAGGTTCCGAGGCTTGGGACAGGTCGAACTGGTTTCATAGTAATAGGCAAAGGTGGTCTTGGGAATGAAGTTTTCATAATTGATGCTAACATTGTCCAAATTTGAGTCGTTCATGCCAAAGATAGATGCATTGGAGGCGGTGGAGCCAATGAAGGTGGCAGAGTTATCTGTACCCTTCGTCGTCTGATAAACGCCGACGAGCAGGTTACCGCCATGGTATAGATAATGTGTGGTGAACTCAATATCCATCGTGCTCTTTGTTCCATCGAGAGGGCCTTCGTAAACCGTGGTGGCACCTGTCGTACCAAAATAGTCACTGATGGTCGTCGCATCCACTTCCTTGAGGAACACCTTGAACTTGGCAGATCCCCAACTTCCAGAAGCAGGAGAAGAAAGATAGAACGTCATCTTTGAGATGGTGTTGTCTTCTAATTGAAATAACTTATTGGCAGGGATGATGAACTCACTTTTCTGATACCAGTCAGTGTAATAGCCATCAACGGGAACACAAGTATTGGTTACAGTTCCATCACAGACGGTTAGTGATTTCATGATAGTACCATAACTAATGTCGAATTTGGTGTTACTACGATGACCATAGGTTGTTCTGTTGCTGGCATAGGAAGTGAGATTGTTCAAGTTAGGACAATTACTGTTACTATAATAAGATAGGGAAGTTTGGTTTTCTGTCTGGGTACAATAAAACTTGTAAGAACTACTACCCGTATTGCCACTAGTAGGGTCATAGCAGCCTACCAGCAGGTTTTTAGTGCCACTGTATTCGAACGGCGTGTCCAAGGTGATGGTTACCCAGCCTGCTCCAGAGGCAGAGAAGGTTCCTTCGAACACCTTGTCGGAAGCACTAAGTGGAACAAAGTCTTTTACATCGACAAAGCTACTCTTATCCACTTCCTTCAGATACACCTGAACACCATTCATCGTGAATGGTGAAGAATAGGCATAGTGAAACGAGATGGATGTAATTGTTCCAGCCCCTCCCAGTTCCTCGGCAGTATAGATCTGCTGTGTCAGGGAATAGTTGTACCACATGTTGAATGGCAAACTGTACGAGGTTGAAGTACCACCGCCGATAGTCACTTGGGTTGCTCTCGCCGCCCCTGTCCAGGCCAGCAATAGCATCATTGATAATAGTAGTTTTTTCATCATCATGTATAAATTGTGTTGATAAATTGTGTTGATAAATTGTGTTGATAAATACGTGCCGCAAAGATACAAAATAAAATGCAAAATGCAAAGAATTCTCTGCTTTTTCTTCACATAAAAGAATTTTCCGCGAAACCCTTGTGAGTTCCGCGGAAAAACATTCAATTGTGAATTGTCAATTGTCCATTATCCATTGTCCATTAATTCACAACGCGCTTGCCGTTGTAAATATAAACTCCTTTCTTCGTGGGCTTGCCGTTCAGTTTCTGACCCTCGATGGTGTACCACTCGTCAGAGTAATTATCCATTGTCCATCGTCCATTATCCATTGCCTTGATGCCAGTCGCAATGGCATGTGGATCATACGGAGTCTCGAACAATGCAGAGGCCCAACGACTTTCTTCCGCCCCCCTGACACTCTTTATCCGCCATGAATAGGGAACATTATTGAGCAGTCGGGACATATAGTAGGAATTACTGTTGCTGATGGGTACCTCTTTAACGTAATCATCAGCCATCACATATACAGCGAAATTATCAGTTTCATCAATTCTCTGTGCAAGACCCATGAAGCTAAAGGTACCACCGAGCTCCACATCGCAGATGATCAGCCAATCGTCTGGATGCAATTCTCTTCCGTCTTTTTTCCAAGTGGTTGAAGATATGCCATATACGCCACTTTGATCATAAGGTACCCACTGATCCTCTGGTTTGTTACTTAGCACCTCCCATCCATAGCCATCACCATCATGGTCAATGGATGATAATTGTGCAGGTATATGCCCCCGACTATTCTCAAAGTCTTCAAAATAGACCGATTCTCCTTCTGCATTGGTTACCTCGATATTATCAATATGCAGCCAAGAATGATCTGGCACGTTATAGTGACGGATGGCAATAGAACCCGTGCCCTTGAAGGGTTGCAGGTCGAAGGTATAAGTCGTTTTACTATTCGCTGGATTAATGTCATCACTCCACTTCCACCAAGCATTGTATTGCAATACATAGCTATCGATATCGAGCGTTCCCTCCCAACTCAGCGTGGCCTCCGTCGCCTCCGGTTCGCTCCTTAGGTTCTTCGGTTTGGGGCAGATCTCTGCTGTGGTGAAGGTGATGGGCTCGGACCATTCACTCTTGTTGTCATCATCTTTGTAGGTGCGTACCATCACCCAATAGTTTGTGTCATACTTCAAACCTGTCAAGGTGAAAGGATTGCTATCAACGATCTCCAGGTCGTCCTCAACATCAGAGATACATAGCTGCCACCGTTTTACTTCTTCATCGCCTCTCTCGGTCCAACCTATCGTCGCACTATTGGTTCCAATGTTTGAAACGGTCAGATCAACAGGTGCTATGATACCACTGAAAACGGTATGATAGACAGGAAAAAACGAATTACCCTTTCCCGAGAAGATTTCCTCTCCATAATGATCATAAACCTGATAAGAACAGTCCTCAGGGGGGTAATTGACATCATCGCCTTCTTTCCATTCAAAACGTATTTTACGCCCTAAGCAAACTTTCAATGTTCCACTGGCATCCCAACCATTGTCGTTTTTCCATTCAGCGAGTTGGACTCCCGTTATTGCATCCTTAACAATAATGGCATTCCCTTTCCAACCGGGATAATATCTGCTTGGACCTACGTAATGCAATTCATAGCGTATTTCGACTTCTTGATCTTTAGTACAATACAGCGTTCGAAAGCCAAACGTATTACTCCAATCGCTCACCTTGTCGCCATTCACTGCCCGCACCTTTATCTCATAAAAATGATCTGTCTTCAACGAATGACCGTCATCCAACTTGGTGAGAGTATAGGGATTGTATGAGGTATTGATCAGATACTCTTTGTCCTCTTCGACATCTTTGACGTAAATCTGCCATGCACTGGCACCCGATTGCCACTCTATTTTGGCGCTGTTCAGGGTTTCACAGGTGACATTGATAGCAGAAGGAGCGACAAGCCCCTGTTCTGCAGGACTATAGCAGAACGTCACCTTGGGCAAGTAATCCACGCAGAGGGGCTTTACCGCATCGAAAGATTCTTTATTTCTACCACGTATGCAGGCTCTACTCATATTCTTCTTAGACTGGAATTTTGCACCATCGTAGTTTCCTGGTTCGGTCAGATGCAAAACCACGAGCAGATTACCTCCCTGATAGTAGAAAGGTTTGTCGAACACGACCCACACGGTATCCCCTGTAGCGTCGAGTTGCCCTGTATAGACAGGGTCAACATCCGAGAAGTCGGTGAACGACAGGTTTTCAGTGGGGAAAGAGCTTTGAGCAACTTCCTTTAGATAGATTTTAAAGGTAGCTTCCCAGCTAGCTTTGTTACTGCCGGTATGGAAGGCCATCCGCGATATGTTGTTATTTTTCATATCTTTTAGATAATCAGCAGGATAGATCAACTCGCACTTCTGATACCAATGTGCGTATTCTCCATTGACGGGTAAATCTGTGTTAGTCCAATCATTATTCTCGAACACCGTCAACTTCTGCTGTTGTCCTTGCCCCTCACCATCGGCTTTTACCGTACCGACCCACGTCAGCATAAGCATCACTGACAATAGAATTTTCTCTTTCATTTAGTGTTGATATTGATTTCCGCTGCAAAGTTACAAAATAATGCTGAAACAGAAAAGCATTTTTCGCAGATTAACGCAGATAAGCCCATAAATAAAGGCAAATGAGCGCAATTTGAGTAACTTTCGCCAAGAGGCTCTAAGCAAATCGAGGCAGATTGCGGAACGACTTAGGTCTCTTATTCGTAACCCGATTGGGCTACCACCGAAAGTTAAACTTTCTTAACGACCTGCGCAAATCAAGGCATTTCCCGGCAGTTCGAACCGTTTTCACATTCTGCGTTTTTCTTTCCTAAATCTGCCGTGATTTGCGTAGCAATTTATTCCCAGAAAGGTATTACTTTTGCAGCCCGAATTTAAAAAAGGAATTAGAAGATGAGTAGAAGCACTTTTTCGGTATTGTTTTACGCGAACAAGAGTAAGGTAAAGAACGGCATCGTGCCAGTGATGGGCAGAATCACCATCAATGGCACACAAAGCCAGTTCAGTTGCAAACGGAGCATCCCACTATCATTGTGGGACGCGAAGGGCAACTGTGCCAAGGGCAGAAGCAGGGAGGCGCTTGACCTGAACCGTGACCTCAACAACATCAAGGCACAGATCATCAAGCACTACCAGCACCTGTCAGACCGTGAGGCATTCGTCACGGCAGAGATGGTGCGCAATGCCTATCAAGGTTTCGGCAGTGAATACGAAACCCTGCTGGGCGCATTCGATAAGGACATTGCCAGTCTGAAAAGGCGTGTCGGAAAGGACAGGGCTTTGGGAACATACAAACTGCAAGTGAGGTCGAGGAACTATGTGGCAGATTTCCTTCAGATGAATTTCCGTCGCACTGATATATCCATGCAGGAACTCACCCCCGACTTCATCAAGGAGTTTGCCGTGTACCTTGCCAATGACCGCCATTTGGCAAAGTCCACTATCTGGCTGACGTGTATGCACCTGAAAGGAGTTGTAGGCCGTGCCCATGACAACGGCAAGATACAGCGCAACGTGTTCGCTCAGTTTCATATCAGTCCCAAGTGCAAGGAGCGTACTTTCCTGACAGAAGAGGAACTTAAGAAGGTAATGGCGCATGAGTTTGAGGATTCTAACCTCGCCTTTGTGCGTGACCTCTTCGTGTTCATGAACTTTACCGCTCTCTCGTTTGTGGACTTGAAGGAACTGACAACGGACAACATCGTGGAGGTCAACGGCGAGAAATGGATTGTCGGCAAACGCCATAAGACTGGTGTACCCTATCAGGTGAAACTGCTGGCTGTTCCCTTGCAGATTATCGACCGCTACCGTGACTATCCGAAGGCGAATCCAAAATCCGTTTTCGGCGAAGTCAACTACTGGAGCGTATGCAAGAAGTTGAAGCCTGTAATGAAAGAGTGCGGCATTGACAAGCCTATTTCGGCTCATTGCGCTCGCCATGGATTTGCCACCATGGCCTTAACCAATGGCATGCCCATAGAGAGCGTAAGCCGAGTATTGGGACACACCAACATTGTCACCACCCAGATATATGCCCGCATCACCACGCAGAAGTTAGACAACGACCTGACCATGTTAGGTAACAAGTTAAACCAGTCATTCAGTGACATCAAAAGAGCATAGACGCATGGAAAAGAGAAACATCATTAAGTGGAATGAGTATAGCGGGCATACTGAACTGACTATACCGAGTGGAGAGATTTGGATGAGTGAGTCTGAAATGGTGGACTTGTTCGGGATGTTCATCCCCAAACTGAGGAATGCCATCAAAGCACTCTACAAAGAAGAGTTGGTAAAGCCCTACGAGGCAGAGCGGACAATCAAGAAGAAAGACAACTTGTATGTCACCGTATATAATATGGAGGTCGTTCTTCTGCTTGCCTTCCGCCTGAATTCATATCAGGCAAGGGCTGTCCGCAAGGAACTGATGGAGCGTATCACCCGTAACCACAAACCGTTTGAGGTGATACTGACAGCAACAACAGGAAAAGGGAATTAACAGTAAGTGCAGCAAAAAGAATAAGGACGGACTTTTAGGAGGATAGATAGTGTGTTGGAACGATGGTACGCTCCAACACACAACGTCTATCCCTCCTTTAGTCCATCCGTCCATTGCGACCTCCCTATAATCAGAAATGAAACATAGTCGCACTATAGGCGATGTACAAAGTACGGCAATGCACGACGGGTTTGATGCTGACGCAGGCACAGGTATTTCCCACAAGCGGAAAATACCGTAGCCTATTAGGGGATTTTCCGAGCCGCACAAACACGTTTGTGCTAAAAATCCCCAATAGGCCGAGGGTGCTGCACCCCTCTGGACACCCTGCCAAGACCGTCGGCAGAAGCCGAATACAGACAAGAGCGAGAGACCAACGAAACGGAATGTCAAACAAAAAATCAAAACAAGCGAATGGGATACGCAGTATTACACTTAGAGAAAGCGAAAGGAACAGACGGCGGCATGTCTGCCCACATCGAGAGAACCATACAACCGAAGAACGCCGACCCGAAACGGACGCACCTCAACCGAGAACTTATCCAGTTCCCAGATGGTGTCAGTAACAGGACTGCAGCCATCCAGCACTGCCTTGATACGGCAGGACTTAAACGCAAGATAGGCAAGAACCAGGTACAGGCCATCCGTATCGTACTCACTGGCACCCATGCTGACATGGAGCAGATAGAACAGACAGGCAGACTGGATGAATGGTGCCAGGACAATCTTGACTGGCTACGCAAAACTTACGGAACAGACAATGTGGTATCAGCCGTGTTGCACATGGACGAGGAAACGCCACATATCCATGCTACTATCGTCCCTATCGTGCAGACAGAGCGGAAGAAACAGAAGAAAGAGCAGACCGTCAAAAAGAGATACAGGACGAAGGCACCAGCACCCCGTCTGTGTGCCGATGAGATCATGAGCCGTGCGAACTTGATACGCTACCAAGACACATACGCCGAGCAGATGGCTGCATACGGACTACAGCGAGGCATCAGAGGTTCGGAAGCACAGCATATATCCACGCATGAGTATTACCGCAGTCTCATTGCGCAAGGCGAGGACTTGCAGGCAAACATTACGCAACTGCTGACAAAGGAAGCGGAAAAGGCAAGAGAGGTGATAGCCGAGGCGGAACAGGCAAAGAAAGATCTTGCCCGCATCAAGGCAGAGGCAAAGACCGAGGAATTGAAAAAATCCGCTACGAAGACCGCCACAGCAGCACTTAACGGAATCAATACTCTTCTTGGCGGTAACAAGGTAAGCCGATTGGAGAAAGAAAATGCCCAACTGCACAGAGAGGTGGATGAGTTGAGTGAGCGCATAGAGAGGCTACATACCGACATGCAGAAGTTGAAGGACAACCATACAAGGGAACTCAACCGCACCAATGAGCAGCACCAACACGAGGTGAGCAACTTGAAGTGCATTATAGACAAGGCTTATAGATGGTTCCCAAGTTTCAAGCGTTTCCTCAATATGGAGCGTGAGTGTCTGCAATGTGGTTTTAGTGAGGTGCAGACTGACAAACTGCTGCACGGACAGAACGTCAACTATAGTGGGTGGCTTCACTCCAATGAGTACAGACAAAATGCCCTTGCTGATAATGTTTCGGCACAGGTTATAAGAGATGAGAAACGTAATCTGTTCCTAAACATCAATCAGACTCCTATTGCCCAATGGTTTAGAGAGCAGTTGGGAGTATCTCAAAAAGAGCCCCATAGGAAGGAATTTAGAATATAGGCCTATCTTTTTTCTTTGTTTTTGTCGTAAATCTCGTAATAATTTTGTATCTTTGCACCTGCATCCGAAAGGAACGCAAGACATAATTTGCTCTGTTGCCTCTCATCACCACCACGAGAAGGAGCAAATGCACATTAAGGAGCTGCCCCATATGGGCGCAGATTTCTCCCGTATATGTGCATGGTTTGTGGTGAACCGAGAGGCGTATGGCGAAGGTCTGCGCCTCTTTTTATGGAGATTAGTAATAACAAATACAGATATGGAACAAACCTCTTTTCCGAATCAACTAAAAAAGATTATTGCATTATTTATAATGCTTTGTTTTTGTAATGGTATCAAAGCGGACTTTGAAGTCAACGGTCTCTCATATACAGTACTAAGTCTTGAAGACAGAACTGTTGCGCTGACTCGAATAACCAATACTTATGTATATCAGTATGCCTCTTGGAATCTTCCTGCTTATATAACCTATAATGGGCAGACATTTACGGTTAAGCAGATAAATAGCACAGCTGCCAATTATAGTTGGGGATCAGGCAAAGGGATATCGTCTATAGCGATTCCAGCAACGGTTGAAACCATACAGGCAGGAGCTTTTAGCATGATTCAGATGACTAAACTCATATTATCTGACGCAGATACAAAACTTGGCGTTGACAATATGATGATGTGGGCAGAAAAGTCAGCCTTTAATGATTGTAGGGTACAAGAACTATATATTGGCAGGAATATCGGTTACTTGCTATCATTGTTTAATCTCTACCATCCTTTTCCAGCCTCGTATGGAGAATGGGCAGAACTAAACAAACTTACAATCGGTCCTAAAGCATATGGAGTTAAGAACTATCTCGGCAGTAATCCAAACATCAAGGAGATAAATTGTATGATTACTGTGCCAGAGGAAGCTGAATACGTCTTTCATAGTGATGTGTATGTAAAAGCCACCTTATATGTTCCGAGAGGTATGGCCGACCGATATAGGGCCGCACAAGGCTGGAGGAACTTTCTGGTCATAGAAGAAAAAGATTTCCCAAGTGGGATTCAGTCATTGACTTGCGAAAATGACGGCAGAAAGTATTTCTTTGGAATAAATGGACAAGAAATGGATGATCCAAGAAAAGGTATCAATATTATTCGCGAATCAAATGGAAGGACTCGAAAAGTAATACATAAATAACGATATGAAACCAAGAGATTTTGAAAAATTTGTTGCTGATTATTATAAAAACCAAGGTTACGAAACCGAACTTACCTCTTATACGAGAGACTATGGTATTGATGTGATTGCTCAAAAAGGAACCGAAAGAATTGCAGTCCAAGCCAAAATGTATGGCAATTCTTCGCGGAAGGTGAATCGCCAGACAGTCATGGAACTATATGGTGCAATGACATTGCAGAAATGCAACAAGGCTGTCATTGCCACTGACGGGAATTGTATGCCAGATGCTATCGAAGTGGCAAAATCATTGGGAATGGAAATACTATATCTTAGCAGCACTAAGGGAATTTTAAGTGTCGAGTTGAAAGACGAGCATCACAACTTTACCATAGTTTCTGAATCAGCATCAAATGCTATGCTATTTGATGACATGTGGGATAAATACATTATGCCTCTTTCTGGAAAAACCATCAGCCATGATGGTTTGACAAATAAAATTATAGATGTGAACTGGGGCGGATTGAGAAGATTGTCCTCAAAAGGAAGAGTTGGTAAAATCTCTATAGAAGAATTTAAATTTGCTTATAATCAACTTGTCAAACATGGAAGTATTGAAAGAACTCTTATCAATCAATATACAAATCGCTGTTCTTCAGTCATTGTTCTTGTGCTGTCCCAGGTTCCATTCATAGGGCTTCGAGATAAACCGCGGAAGATATTGTATTTGAAAAAATAGATATTGGTCAGCAAACTAAATTGCTGACCAATATCTTATAAATGAAACATCTTTAATACACTATATATAATCTCTTATGCAGCAGCCCTCCGACAAATTCATTAGGTATTTCGCTTTACAAATATGTGTTTGATACGGCTATCTCCTGAATTTCTCTTATCTATTGTAAAATGAGTTTTGCAAGATTCAATTAAAGGAGTCAATTTAGGAAATCCATAGTTGCGAGGGTCAAAGTCTGGTTTCTTTTTAAGTATAAGATTCCCTACATCAGCAAGGAAAGCCCACCCACTATCATCTGCCAAATCATCAATTGATTGATTAAGTAGATTTATTATGTCATTTCCAATAATATCTTTAGTTTTTATGGGTTTAGAAACTTCTTTGGTTGTCTTGCTATCGTGCACATTTGGGGTTTCATTATTGCCGAGTATTTCTATATAAATAAACTTGTCGCATGAAACTATAAACGGTTTTGGGGTTTTCTTTTCTCCAATACCAATAACAAATTTTCCAGCTTCTCTCAATCTTGTTGCTAAACGAGTAAAATCACTATCACTTGAAACAATGCAAAATCCATCAACTTGACCTAAATGTAAGATGTCCATAGCATCAATAATCATGGCTGAATCTGTGGCATTTTTCCCCGTTGTATAACTATATTGCTGAACAGGAGTTATTGCATTCTCTAACAGAATCGATTTCCATCCAGATACTGATGGCTTTGTCCAATCTCCATAAATTCTTTTTATTGTAGGGTTACCATACTTGGTAATCTCATCTAACATCTCCTTAACGTGAGAATATGGAACATTATCTGCGTCAAATAGTACAGCGAATTTGTTTTCATTGTTTGTATTCATAATATTTATTTTAATAAATTTCTATTACTACTAACTTCCAGCACCTGCATCTGCTGAATAGCAATCTGATTGAGTTTAACTAGTCTTTCTCCTTGCGGAACACCTTCATTGATGAGTACGGAATTGATATTTTCTATATTCGACAAACATATCAGTTCATTGATGGTGGCATAATCACGGATATTACCCTTCAGGTCTGGATTGGACTCTCTCCATTGCTTGGCGGTCACACCAAACATTGCTACATTTAGCACATCGGCTTCCTCGGCATAAATGATACTTGCCTGTGCTGCGGTTATTTCTTCTGGTATCAGATGGCTCTTGATAGCATCCGTGTGGATACGATAGTTAATCTTAGAAAGCTCTCTTTTGGCAGTCCATCCCAATTGCTTCTGTTCCTCTTCTTTCAGTCTCTGGAACTCGTCAATTAGGTAGAGTTTGAAGGTAACACTAATGGCAGTCCCAAACTCAAAAGCAATATCTTTGAATGCGTAGGTGCCGCCATAGCGCCCTTTTTTCACAATGATACCAATGGCATTAGTCTTCTCAATCCATTCACTCACGCTCATCACGAAACTTGGCAAACCTGCCTGCATTCTAAAGTGGTCAAATTCGACCACTTTAAAATTTGGATTATGAATCATCTCCCAAGTTCCCAGAAACTCTATAGTATAGCGAGTACGAATCCAATTCTTGATAATGTCGGCTGCACGGCTTTCGCTTTGTTTGCCGTTAGCCATATCTGTAAGTGATATATAATCCTTATCGTTACAAGACAAGACTGTTATTTCCGTGTTCTGAACCGTTATCTTTGCCATAGGGTAGTGCTATTATAAAATATGTGTGCAAAGGTAGCATAAAAACGTGAGACAAAAGAACAAAAGGCGAAAAATCCATTAAAAGTTTTGTAATCTCGCATTTTCTGTGTACCTTTGTCCCTGACAACGAGCCATTGAAACAGGCTGGTGGCTCAGCGTCGGGAGTTCATTGACAAGCAAATCACGGCAGAATGAGGAAATGAGAACCGTTGCCAGTTCGTAACCCAGATTTCTCTCAATCATCGGAACTGCCATTATTTACAAAAGGTTTGCGTTTTTATCCAAAATTACAAAATAATCATCAAAATGCAAGGATTTGAAAAGAAAAAAGTGCAACAGTGTTGCACAAGTATTGCAAAGCCTTGGCACTGGTTGTGCAAAGTATCTGCACAAAGTGTGCAAGCCCTCTGCACAAAGTGTGCAACATACTCACTCAAAATCTGCCACACTATTGCATAAAATGAGCAGTGAATCAGCACAGATTGTGCCTTCCACTTCTGATTTCTTTGAGAGAACGGGGAAAAAGAAAGCGAGAGAACGAGTAATCTCGTACCCTCGCTCTCTCGCACATCATCCTCTTGAAAGTGATGGATTTGAAATAAGGAATCAGATATTCGGAGTGTCCCAAACCTTTGTCTGCGAACAAACAACGGGAACGGATAAGTTACCGACCTTCAGAAGGAAATCACCTTCTTCCAAAGTCCAACGACCATCAGCACCCACAAAGGCCATGCTCTTGGCAGGGAGCGTAAAGGTGATAGTCTTGGTCTCACCGGGTTGCAGTTCTACTTTTGAAAAATCGCGTAACCGCTTGTTATCTGGTACGATAGAGGCCACCAAGTCACTGGTGTAGAGAAGCACCGATTCCTTCCCAACCCTACTGCCGGTATTCTTCACATCCACTGTAACAGTGAGCACATCATCGGCGGTGAAATACTTCTTATCGACACGCAGATTGCTGTATTCGAACTGCGTATAGCTGAGACCATAGCCGAAAGGCCACATCAGGGATACCTTTGCGTCGTAGTTATAGGCTCCAGCCATCGTGCCCACCTCCTCGCTCACCTTGTAATCGTAGGTGTTCAGTGAGTTGATCTCACGGGGATAGGTATATGGCATTTTACCCGAGAAGTTCGCATCACCAGCTAACAGGTTCGCCAAGGCATCACCACCGTAGTTACCTGGGATTAAGATGTCAACCACAGCCTTGGCTAACGGTTCGATATCAGAGATCAGTCGCGGACGTCCCTCATTCAGGACGAGAATGATCGGCTTACCCGTCTTGGCGAGTTCCTTCACGAGGTTGCGCTGATTCTCTGACAGCCAGAGGTCATTGAGGTTACCCGGTGTTTCAGTATAAGAATTCTCACCGATACAGGCAATGATCACATCAGCATCCTTCGCAGCCTGCTGCAGCCTGCCTCCCTCTTTCAAACGGAATTGTCCATGATCAACTGTCAATTGTCCATTATCTACGATTTCATCGTAGTATGCAGCATCTTCATTATAGGTAACCCCTTGCTCAAGGATGATGTTCTCCTTACCATATTTGTTGCACAATGCCTCATAGATGGTGTTGTATTTCTCGGAAAGATCTTCTGCCTTCGAGCCTTGCCATGTATAGCTCCATCCGCCATGCAGACAACGCATCTGGTTGGCATTCGGTCCGGTGAGGAGAATTTTCTTTCCTTTACTTAACGGAAGAATACCATCGTTCTTCAACAAAATCTCAGATTCCTCTGCTGCCTGCAGAGCCTTGTCGGCATGCTCCTGACAGCCAAATTTCTCATAACCCTTACCACCGGTATTAGGCTGATCGAAAAGGTTCAGACGATATTTCACGCGAAGGATGCGCCGAACGGCATCATCGATACGTGACATCGAGACCTTCCCTTCCTCCACCAGTTCCTTCAGCAGGATGCAGAACTCCACACTATAGGGATCCATCGACATGTCGATACCGGCATTGATGGCAATGCGGATGGCATCTTTCTTGTCTTTCGCCACATGTTCACGAGAGTACAGGTTATTGATGTCAGCCCAGTCAGTAACAAGCATGCCATCCCACTGCAGGTCTTCCTTCAGCCATTTCGTCAGATACTCATAGCTGGCATGGACGGGAACACCGTTGATGGATGCAGAGTTCACCATCATGGTGAGGGTACCAGCCAAAGCGGCAGCCTTGAAAGGCTCGAAATATTTCTCGCGGAGAATCTGTACAGGCAGGTAGGCAGGCGTGCGGTCCTTACCGGTCCAGGGAGCACCGTAGGCAAAGTAATGCTTCGTACTGGTAGCCACATGATACGGTCCTAAATGGTTGGGGTCATCACCCTGATAGCCTTTGATCTCTGCTTCCACCATCCGGGCGTTCACAATGGCATCCTCGCCGAAGCTCTCCCAGATGCGCGGCCAACGGGGATCACGCCCCAGATCCACCACGGGGTTATACACCCAGGGACAGTTTCCGGCACGACTCTCGTAGGCAGTGATCTCTGCACCGATACGTGCCAGTTCGGTATTGAACGTGGCACCAAGGTTGATCGGCTGCGGGAAGAGTGTACCTCCCTGTGTATAGGTCACACCATGGTTATGATCCAGTCCGTAGATATCGGGGATACCGATATACTTCATGGATTTCTTCTGGATCAGACGGATCCACTGCTGCCATTGGTCAACGGTGGCTGCACGTGTGCCCGGTGCATTCAGGATAGACCCCACCTTCCACTTGGAGATCAGGGTATCCAGCATAGTCTCATTCAGCTTCCAAACACGTTTGGTGTCTCCCTGATAGATATCCACGGGGTAGTTACCCAGTTTGTCAATGATCTGCTGATCGGTCATCTTCGACAGGGCTTCCACTTCTTTGGCTGGAGCACCATACTGCTGTAATACGGAACGTACCTTCTCCCGATCCACCTTGGCATTCTCGATGGTCATCTTGCCCATCACATCGAGGTTCAGTTCCAGCATCTGTCCGATTTTCTCATCAAGAGTCATCTTCGAGAGCGTTTTCTCGATCTTTGCTTCTATTGCTGCATCACGGGGGATGGCAGGTTTCGTTTGCTGTGCAGATGTGGCCATAGTGGCACACACCATCATCATGGTTAGAATACTTTTTCTCATAGGTTGATTCAATTATTATCCACCGAAATTATCGTACATAATGCTCTCGGGCTCTACGCCGAGACCGTCAAGCATCTGTACGACGGCATTGGACATCGGTCCAGGACCACACATGTAGTACTCTACATCCTCAGGAGCCTCATGATCTTTCAGGTAAGTGTTGTACATCACCTGATGAACGAAGCCCGCCGTGTATTTCACACCTGCAGCATCGGCAGCAGGATCAGGACGGTCAAGTGCAAGATGGAAATGGAAGTTCGGGAACTCTTTCTCCAATCCGAGGAAGTCGTCTAAATAGAACACCTCATTCAGGGCACGTGCTCCATAGAAATAGTGCATCTCACGATCGGTCGTATGCAACGTCTTGGTCATGTGCATGATCTGTGCACGCAACGGTGCCATACCGGCACCACCACCAACCCAGATCATCTCCTTCTTTGAATCAAAGTGGGGATGGAAGTCACCGTAAGGACCGCTCATGATCACCTTGTCGCCTGGTTTCAGGGTGAAGATATACGAAGAGGCAATACCCGGGTTCACATCCATGAAGCCACTGCGATCGGGCTTGAACGGCGGTGTGGCGATACGAACGGTCAGCATGAACACATCACCCTCTGCAGGATAGTTAGCCATGGAATAGGCACGGATGGTGGGTTCGGTATTCACACACTTCAGTGGGAACAGACCGAACTTCTCCCAGCTGGGCAGATACTCGTCACCAATGAGACTCTTATCAATATCCTTGTCATAATCGATGGAGAAGGCAGGGATCTTGATCTGAGCATACGATCCGGGAATAAAGTCCATGTGGGCACCAGCAGGTAACTGAACCTTGAACTCCTTGATAAAGGTTGCCACGTTCTTGTTCGAGATCACAGTACACTCGTACTCCTTCACGCCAAGGACACTCTCTGGCACATGGATCTTCAGGTCGCCCTTCACCTTGCACTGACAGCCTAAACGCCAATGGTCTTTGATTTCCTTACGGCTGAAGTGAGGCTTTTCGGAATCGAGGATTTCTCCACCGCCTTCGAGTACCTGCACCTTACATTGTCCGCAGCTGGCCTTACCGCCACAGGCTGAAGGTAAGAAGATACCGTTCTCGTTCAATGTCGTCATCAGGGAAGCACCCTGAGGCACATTGATCGTCTGGTCTCCGTTGATTTCAATATTCACATTGCCGCTCGGACTCAGGTATTTCTTGGCTACGAGCAGGATAATAACCAATAGGAGGATTACCACTAAGAATACTCCTATGCTGTATGAAATGAATTGTATCATATTCTTCTTTCCTTATTATATCTTCAAACCACTGAAACACATCATGGCCATGGCCATCAAGCCCACGGTGATAAAGGTAATACCCAATCCCTGCAGTGGCTTTGGAACATCACTATACTGCATCTTCTCACGAATGGCGCCCATCGAGACGATGGCCAAGGTCCAACCGATACCACTGCCAATGGCATAAGCGATGGCATCACCGATCCCACCAATATTCTGGGTACTGCTGGGATCCAGATTGATACGTTGCTGCATGAAGAGCGAGGCTCCCATGATGGCACAGTTCACAGCAATCAACGGCAGGAAGATTCCTAAAGAGGCATAGAGTGACGGACTGTATTTCTCTACAATCATCTCCACTAACTGCACCATACCTGCGATGACTGCAATGAAGAGGATGAAGCTCAGATAAGAAAGATCCACGCCAGGCACGAGACAGTCAGGACCAAGCACTTTCGTCTGGAGCAGATAGTCAACCGGTACGGTAACGAACAGCACAAAAGTTACTGCCATTCCCAATCCGAAAGATGTCTTCACATTCTTCGACACTGCCAGATAGGAGCACATGCCGAGGAAGAAAGCGAAGATCATATTATCGACAAAGATCGATCTGAAAAATAAACTGATGATATGTTCCATAACTATTTCTCCTTATAAAAGTATGCACGATGTACCCAGATCACGCAACCCACCAGGATCAAGGCCATGGCAGGCATCGTCATCATTCCATTATTCATATATCCGGCGTCATAGACACCTTGGGGGATGATTTGGAATCCCAGCAGGGATCCCCGTCCGAAGAACTCACGGAAAGCTCCCACGATCACAAGAATATATGCATATCCCAGACCATTGGCCACACCATCCAGGAAGCTGGGCCACGGTTTGTTCATCATGGCAAATGCCTCCAGACGTCCCATCAGGATACAGTTGGTGATAATCAGTCCGACATATACCGACAGCTGTACGCTCACATCATAGGCAAAAGCTTTAAGCACCTGACTGACGATGGTTACCAAAGCAGCCACCACCACCAGCTGCACGATGATACGGATACGCTGAGGGATCGTGTTTCTGATCAAAGAGATGATCACATTCGAGAAGGCCGTGATGATGGTGACAGCAAGTCCCATCACGATGGCTGGCTTGAGCTGTGCTGTCACAGCCAGCGCCGAACAGATTCCAAGCACCTGAACAAGTATTGGATTGTCCAAGTTCAGCGGATTCATGAAAACTTCCTTGTTTTCCTTAGAAAATAACTTGCTCATGGTTTATTTGTCGTTTAAGAATTTAGCATACTTACTCAGACACTCTTTCAACATGTCTTTCACACCATTACTCGTCAGGGTTGAACCAGTCACGGCATCCACCTGTGTGGTAGGATCTTCTACTTTTTTCTCCACGGAGAGAGCAATGCCATCCTGACCTTCTTTCGTGATCAGTTTGTTCTGGAACTTCTCCTGCCAAGCCTGACTGTCTTTGATCTCAGCACCTAAGCCGGCCGTCTCACTCTCATGATTGAAATAAGCACCATACACTGTGTTCTTGTCATCGTTGATGGCAATATAGCCGCTGATAGGTCCCCACAGTCCCATGCCATAGACAGGAACCACATATTTGGTCTGACCGTCGATCTTGCAGAGATACAAGGCCAACTTACCGGCTTTATAGTCAGCACTGTTCAGCTTGAATCCATCATTCTCGCCGCCCTGTGCACCCGGTGCCGACACACTTCCGTTCTCGTCGATGATCTCATCGGCCACGATCACCTCTTTATACTTAGCCTCGGCATCAGCGTCGTTCAATCCACGGATATTCAGCGAATAAAGAATCTGCTTCTTCTTGTCAAGTGCCACGTTCTTATCCTGTTTCTCTCTCAGTGATGTACTGACAAAGGCAAGCAGGAATGCTACGATCACCACAATGATAATCGAGTATATAATCGTATATGAGTTTGAATTTGTCTTCATATATCGTCCTCCTTATTTTACACGGTTAGCACGTTTTGTGATATTACGCTGAACAACGCAATAGTCAATCAGCGGAGCAAACATATTACCAAAGAAGATGGCAAGCATCATACCCTCGGGATAACCGGGGTTCATGACACGCACGATCACAGCCAAGGCACCGATCAACAAGCCATAGATATACTTACCTGTTTCAGTTCGGGCAGAGGTAACGGGATCGGTGGCCATGAAGACTGCACCGAAGCAGAAACCGCCTAACAGGATATGCTCATACCAGCTGATGGGTGTCATATCAAGACCAGAGAAAACTAAGGCCATGACGATACCACCCACAAACACGCTGCACATGGTCTTCCAAGAAGCAATACCCGTCCATAGCAGAATCACGGCACCAATGGCGATGGCAATCACACTGGTCTCACCGATGGAGCCGGGTATGAAGCCGCAAATCATATCGCACAGACTGACATCAGGGGTTAATCCTTGTCCGATCTGTCCTAAAGGAGTGGCTGCGGTGAAAGAGTCGGGCAGATTGTTTCCCAATCCGAAGATCGTGTCTTTGGCAACCCAGACGGTGTCACCAGTCATCTTCGATGGATAGGAGAAGAACAGGAACATACGGGTGGCAATGGCCACATTGAAGATATTCATACCTGTTCCGCCGAATATTTCCTTCGCGAAGATCACGGCGAAGGCGCAAGCCAGAGCAAGCATCCATAAAGGACAGTTCACCGGAATAATCAACGGGATGATGATACCAGAAACCAAATAGCCTTCTTGTATCTCCTCACCTTTCCACTGGGCCCATGTGAACTCAATGCCTAAGCCAACGATATAGCTGACGAGAATTTTCGGCAGGACGGCCAGAAAGCCATAGAAAAAGATACTCCAGAACGAAGCATTGGCCAAAGTTCCGGCAGCAGCATAGTTCTGATATCCTACATTGTACATTCCAAACAGCATAGCGGGAATCAAAGCAATCACCACTATACTCATAATACGCTTTGAGTCGATAGCATCGTGGATATTCACACCACTCTTGGCCGTATCGTTCGGCACATAGAGGAAGGATTCGAAACCCTCAAAGACACTACGGAAAGCGTGCATCTTACCGCCTTCTTCGAAGTTCGGCTTGATTTTATTGAGATAATTTCTTAATGCACTCATCTTCATGTTATCATTTAGAGGTTATTACTTTGTAGCTAAGCGTTCTCCTTTCTGAGCATGTCGAGGCCTTCGCGCACAATCTTCTGCAGCTCTAACTTGGAGCTGTCCACAAACTCAGCCAATGCAAAATCCTCTGGAGCTACCTCGTAGATACCCAACTGTTCCATGCGATCGATATCCTGTGCGATGATAGCCTTGATCAGGTATTCACCGTAGATATCCATCGGTAACACACTGTCGTACTCACCGCTCATGATCATGTGGCGTTCACCACCCTTGATGCGGGCATCGGGTGCAAACTCCTTCTTTCCCTGGAGCCAAGAGAAATAGCTGCGGTTGGCAGAGAATTGATTGAAACGGGGAAGAATCCAGCCTAACATCTCGTCAGCATCATCACCTTCAGGAATCACCGTGATCTCTGAGGTATGGCCACCCACGTAATCATCCTTGCCACAGCACTTTCCTGTCAGTACATTACCATTGATGATACGCTGCTTCCTACCCTCTTTCAGGTTCCCTTCCAGCAAGTTGCCTATCGGCTCACCTACCAGAGCCTCGACATAGGCAGGAGACTTCACTTCACTACCCACGATCGCAACGACACGGCGAAGGTCAACCTTACCCGTATTGAACAGGCGGCCAAAGAAGATTACAGCGGTGGGATCGACAGTCCAAACGATTTCACCCTTGTTCACCGGATCAAGATGATTCACCTGAACGCCCACATTACCAGCAGGACAGGGACCGTCGAAAACGGTGATCTCCACATCCTTTGCCTGTGTGAGTGCGGTGGCAGACTGCTGTCGTCCGATGCCCAAGTAGGTCTTTGCAACCTTTGAAAGGGCTGTAAGACCAGTCTGGAAGTCGGCCTCATTCCCTTGGAGTTCAAACTCGAAATCGGCTGCCAGGGGCTTGTCACGCAAGGCACTGACAAAGATTGCCTTCGGTTTCACCTCAGGATTGGTGGAGATAGCATAGGGTAACTGGTCGATGTAGCCAAACAGACCGGCATCCAGCAATGACTTCAGTACGGCCTCTCCATCCATGCGGCTCACCTCTTTCTTACCAAAGTCAGCATACTGCTGCTGTGGGTCGGCCTTTACCTTTACGCACAGCACTTTCCTTCGTTCACCACGGATCACGGCTGTTACCTGTCCGCTTACCGGCGATGCGAACTTCACATCGGGATACTGTTTGTTGACAAACAAGGCATCCCCGGCTTTGACTGTATCACCTTCCTTGACAACAACTTTAGGAGTCATACCCACAAAAGCATCGGGCGTGAGCGCAAGCTCCGTCCCTTTTGTGTATGTCATCATCTTCTCTAAAGCTCTGCCTTTCAGGTTTATGTCCAAGCCTTTTGATAGCTTAATTACATTTGCCATAGCATATTATTAAATGAAAATTAATGTTTACTCATCTGAAAGATGCTGCAAATTTAAATATTTTTTTGCACATTCAACACAAAAAACGAACGAATTATTCTAAAATGCAAAATATTTGATGTAAATTTGTTCCCGAATTCAGACATTGAAGTTATTTAAAACGATCATCAGCGGCGTGGTATGGACTTTTTTAAGTCTTTACCTCTTGCTTGTTATACTGCTCCATGTTCCAGCAGTACAGGGTTTTATTGGGCATCAGGTCAGTGATGTCTTGGGCAGGAAATTAGGAACGGAAGTAGAGGTGGGTAAAGTTCATTTAGGTCTTTTCAACCGTTTGATCATCGATGATGTGAAGATCTACGATCAGCAAGGAAAGGAGATGCTCTGTGCTGCCCGTCTCTCGGTGAAGGTGAATCCTTACACTTTCACTCAGGGAAAGATTGCCATCTCGGCGGCTCAGCTGTTCGGTGTTCAGGGAACGTTCTACCAGAAAGACCCCGCCACACCAGCCAATTATCAATTTGCACTCGACTCCTTAGCATCGAAGGACACCACACATCACACCCCTTTAGATCTCCGCATCAGCTCTCTGATCATCCGCCGTGGACGTTTCCGCTATGACCGGCTTGACCAGGCACCTACTCACGGACGACTGAATCCTCACCATTTAGATGTGAAGGATATCAGTGCACATATCCTGTTACCTTATCTGACCGATGACAGTCTGGAGACTACGGTAAAACGTCTCTCATTCAAAGAAAGTGCCGGTTTGAATCTTCATGGATTGTCGTTCCATCTGAAAGCCAATCAAGAACAGGCAACTGTCAGGGATTTCTCCATGATTCTTCCCTCAACAGAGATTTCCATCGACAGTATCGGTGCGTCGTATGATGTAGTGAACGGTGCTTTGAGCATGGCTACGCTGACCTATGGAGGAACAATCTCAAACTCCAAGATAACACCTTGTGACTTAGCATGTTTTGAGCCTTCATTACAGTCGTTCAACGATCCTCTGTTCCTCACCACTTCTTTCTCGGGAACAAGTACGATGCTGCGAGTTGAACGCTTGGTGCTCAACTCCTCTTCTCGTGATATTGACATCAAGATGAGAGGCGGTCTTAGCAATATCGGCTCTACCCCACACTGGTTTACCCAGATTGACCACATTCACATCAATGGCAACACCCTTGAAACGATTGCCAAGAATATGGAGGGAAAACCTGTTCAGATTCCTTCGGTAGTAACACGCCTGGGCGATATTAACCTACGCGGACAGGCTGGAGGCGTTGGTACCGGCGAGCTTTCTTTTAAAGGAACATTGTTTACCGAAGCTGGTTCAGCCCAGCTTTCCGTTGGATTAGAAAACAACCATTTCTCTTCTCATATCGATACCGATGGTATCAACCTACGCAGGATCCTTGATCAGGAGAAGTTCGGAAACATCACTGCCAATATGGATATCCATGGCACATTTCAACCGAAAGGAGTCCCTTCGGTCACCCTGAAAGGAGATGTTCACCAGTTCGACTATAACGGGTATTCTTTCAACCACTTATCTCTTGACGGGAGCTATCAAGACAACACGTTCGACGGCAATATCTCCCTACAGGATCCCAACGGAGACATTGATCTCTCTGGCTTGGTACAATTCGATAACGAACTGTCAAGACTCGACCTTATGGGAACAGTACGTCACCTGAACCCTAAGGCTTTGCACCTCACCGACCAGTTTGACGATGCTGTGTTCGATGCTGATATCGATGCTGACTTTTCCGGCAGTTCCATCAATAACATCAATGGCGTTCTTGAAGTGACCGATTTCAAGATGTCATCAAAGACAAAAGACTACCGGTTTGACAGTCTGAGTCTGTTAGCGGCAAACGAGGGAGATGAACATTACCTGACATTGGATAGCGATTTCGGGAAGATTCATATCAGAGGACAGTACGACTACACATCTCTGTCACAGAGCGTGATCAACTTCATCGGCTCCAAACTGCCTACCCTGCCCGGACTTCCCAAGACCAATGATATCCATCCCAATAACTTCACGATTCAGGCAGAGATCACGAAATCCGACTGGCTCAACACACTTTTCAATATCCCTGCCACCCTCCACCGTACCATGACCGTGGAAGGAGAGATGAACGATCGGGAAAAGAAGATGGATATGACAGTGCGTATTCCCTCCTTCAGCTTCAAGGAAGGGAGTTATGAGAACGGCATCGTCAGTCTGCACACCTCCGATGTGGGCGAGCTGCTGATCAGCAGTCATTTACGCAAAATGATGGACAACGGTCATACAGTTGATCTCACCCTGAATGCCAATGCCGCGAACAACGAACTGATCACCAGTCTGAGCTGGGACAACAACCAACCGCATCCCATCAAGGGAACAGTGAACAGCACCACGGAATTCTTCCGGACAGAACAGGGAAAGCAAGCCGCACACATGCGTCTGCACTATTCAGATATCCTGATCAACGACACCGTGTGGCATGTTCAACCCTCTGACATCATCTATAGTGAGAAGAACCTGCTGGTTGACTATTTTGCCGTGCAGCATAACAACCAGCATATCATCGTTTCAGGAAAAGCCACGGAGAATGCCAACGACTCACTCATCGCCGACCTGCAGGACGTGGATTTAGGATACCTCATGAATCTCGTGAATTTCCATTCCGTGGATTTCAAGGGGAAGGTGTCCGGTCAGGCATGCCTCAAATCAGCTTTTAAGGATCCCGACGCCCGTGCCGACTTAACCGTCGATGAGTTCCGCTTTCAGAATGGACGGATGGGAACGCTCTTTGCCAAGGCGAACTGGAACAAAGAAAAGAAACAAATCGATATCGATGCACATGCCGAGGATGTAGATGGACGGACACTGGTCAATGGTTATGTGTCGCCCCCCCGTAACGAGATAGATCTGGCCATCTTAGCCAGGAATACCCGTTTAGAGTTCCTGGAAGACTTCTGCGGCAGTTTCATGGATAACGTGAAGGCAAGAGGCACGGGTGACCTCCGTCTGAAAGGTGATCTCGGGATGATGAACCTCACCGGCATGATTGTCGCTAACGGTCCCATAGACATCACGACACTGAACACACGTTATGTGATGCAGAACGACACGGTACGACTGATTCCCGATGAGATCATCTTCCAGGCCGATACCCTCACCGACAGAAACGGGAACCGTGCCATCCTTAACGGTGCCCTTCACCACAAGCACCTCACACAACTCACCTTCGATCTGGGCATCCGTGCTGAACATCTGCTCTGCTACGACTTCCCCGACTATGGGGACAACACGTTCTACGGTACCGTATATGCCTCGGGTAATTGTACGATAACAGGCAGGAAAGGACGTATAGACTTTGATATCAATGGCACCCCCGAGCGTGGCTCATTCATCGAGTACAATGCAGCCAGTCCGGATGCGATCTCCGACCAAGAGTTCATAACCTGGCGCGACAAAGCCCTGCTTGCAAGGAATGATGAGGAGGAATCATCTCCCCGTCATCCTGTGAATATCCCTCTTCCGCTGCAGGATATCCCTACCGATATCTATCTTAATTTCCTGATTAATGCCACACCCGACTTCACACTGCGAGTCTTGATGGACCAGGGCAGCGGTGACTATATCGCCCTGAACGGAAACGGAGCCTTACAGGCCACCTATTATAATAAGGGGGCATTCGATATGTTTGGTAACTATCTCGTGGATCATGGTATCTACAAACTCACCATTCAGAATGTGATCAAGAAGGATTTCCAGTTTCAGCAAGGAGGAACGATCGTCTTCGGCGGTGACCCCTATCATGCTGCCCTGAACCTGAAAGCCCTCTACTCGATCAGCGGCGTTCCCCTTTCCGACTTACAGATCGGCAGCAGCTTCAGAGAAAACAATGTACGTGTTGACTGTATCATGAATATCTCGGGTGCGCCAGAATCCCCACATGTGGAATTCGATATCGATCTGCCTACCGTCAACTCCGATGCCAAGCAGATGGTCCGTTCGTTGATCAACGGTGAGGAGGAGATGAACCAACAGGTGATCTACCTTTTAGGTATCGGTCGTTTCTACACGCAGAATGCCAACAATGCCAATGAGAACGCATCACAGAGTCAGACCAGTCTCGCCATGCAGTCATTACTCAGCGGTACCATCAGTCAGCAGATCAACTCCGTACTCAGTTCATTCGTCAACTCTAACAACTGGAATTTCGGTGCCAACATCTCTACCGGTAACGAGGGATGGAACAATGCTGAATACGAAGGACTCCTCAGTGGACGTCTCCTCAATAACCGTCTGCTCATCAACGGTCAGTTCGGTTATCGCGACAATGCCAATGCCACCACGTCGTTCATCGGTGACTTCGATGTGCGCTATCTGCTCTACCCCAACGGGAACCTTGCCATCAGGGTGTATAACCAAACCAACGACCGCTATTTCACGCGAAACAGTCTGACCACCCAAGGACTGGGTTTGATTCTGAAAAAGGATTTCAATACCTGGAGGGATCTGTTAGGCGTGAGAAGGAAGGAAAAGTGAAGAGTGAAGAGTGAAGAGTGAAGAATGAAGAGTGAAGAATGAAGAGTGAAGAATGAAGAGTGAAGAATGAGATCAAATAAGAAATATATGAGAAGAATACATTTATTCGTTCTGGGTGTTTTCCTCACGGGCATAACACTCACGTCATGTCATGAGAACCTGGAAGAGCGAACAGCCCGTGAATGCAAGGAATACACCGAGAAGTACTGTCCTGTGCCCGTAGCCGCCAATGTGGTCAGCGACAGCATGGTCTTTGAACGCGACACCAAGACCATCCACTATTACTACACATTGAACGGTCCTGCCGACACTCTTCTGACGGGTGATCCCGAAAAGGACCTGCGGAAAGCACTGCTCTCGGATGTGATCAATGCCCCCAACTTGATGCACTATAAAGAGGCAAAGTATAGTTTCCGCTACACCTATTTCTCCAAGAAGGAGAAGGGAAAGAAGCTATACGACTATCTCTTTACAGAGAAGGACTACCGTCAATAGTCGCTACCACATATTCGGAGCGGGTGCCGATGCGGAACTTGCCGCCCCAGATCCCCATGCCGCTGCTCACATAGTAGCGGGTGTTTCCGCGTTGCCATTCTCCAAAGGCACACTCATAAACAGCCTCCGTAATCCACGAAATGGGCCACACCTGTCCATGATGGGTATGTCCGCTCAGTTGGAAATCGATACCGTTCTTTTCTGCTTCTTCTAAATGGTATGGCTGGTGATCAAGAACTATCAGGTATTTCGAGCGGTCAACCCCTTGCAGCAGATCCGTCAACTTCTTCCTTCTCAGGTTCGTTCTGTCATCCCTGCCGATAATACAGAGGTCACCCACCTCCATCACACTGTCCTTCAGCAGCGTGATGTCCGATTTTTGGTAGAACAGACGGGAGTCGGGTTGCCCGGCATAATACTCATGGTTTCCCAAGCAGGCCACCACCGGGGCGTTCAACCGGAGGAACTCCTTTTCCATCTGCTGCTCATCCAACGGACGGGTACTATTATCAATGATATCTCCTGCTATCAGAATCAAGTCGGCTTTCTCCTGATTGATCATATCCACCCACCGCGCCAGTTCCGCTCTGCGGTTATGGTATCCCACATGCAGGTCACTGAGCATCACCACCTTCAGCGGTCGATGAATCTTCTTCTCTGTGGTCAGGGTCAACGGCTGTCGGGCTTTATGCCGATAATGAATATTGCCATAGACAAATACCGCAAGGAGCACACCGGCCACCGTCAGCGTTCCCGCCCAACTGTTCTTCAGGAAGGAGGGAGGCACCAAATGTACCAGTCTGCCGATGTCGAGCAACAGGAATGTCATGAATAGATACAAAAGGATGATGAGCCACGACGTTCCAATCTCATAGATCACGGTGGCCCACGTCATCGACATCTACAGGTGACGGGTTAATCCGACGAACAGCATGAGGAATGCCACCACCATCAATGTCAGTATCAGGGTTTTGGCCCATGGCATCAACGGCAGGATCCGCCACACATGCCACAACACATATATATTACCCAGTATGGGCAACAGAATAAAAACAATTGCTCCAAATCTCATAATCAGTCATTTTATTCAATGTGCATTATCTCAATTATTGAGAGCACAAAATTACAAAACTTTTGCGAGATTCTGGCATCATTGCACCAAAAAGAGATTAAATCTTCCGTACTATCCTTCGCATAATCGATTTTTTACACTATCTTTGCAACTGAAAACATATAAATGCATATTATTATGGCAACAAGCTGACCAACGATGAGAAACAGGATATTTTTCACACTCCTGTCAGTGCTTGCGCTCTTTGCCTGCACCGACCGCCGCTACCCCACGACGTTGGTGGTAGCCTTCCGTATTTCGGAGATTTCATTTTGTGGAAGGTTCTGTCTGTGAAACAATTCCGACATCTGTGAGTGCAAACGGCTACAGGAGGTGCCAGAGAGTTTAACCAAAGGATCAAGAATCTTAGTTAGACTGTTATCTTAAATGCTTGATATCATGAAATATACAGAGGGGACACGGGGAACGACACCGTCATCCTTCCCTCATCCCTTAGCGGCACCTATATGCTATGCCTGTATGTTGGTATCTTCTGCTTCTATGGAACAATCAATCTATAATCATTAAACATTTTCTTATGCTACGATCATTGTTTATTTCTACATTCTTATGCGTATCCTCACTCTGCCCGGCACAGGGCAGGGTGGGCTATACGTACGATGCCTGCGGCAACAGGATATCACGCACCATTGTATTAAACACCAGAGAAACAAGGGCAGCCGCCAAGCAGAATGACGCACCCCTGAATGATTCCTTCTCCGGACATCAGATAACGCTGAGGCCCGTTTCTTCCGATGGAACATTTCCATATAATAACCCACGAACAGGAAGGGATTATGGACATGCTGGGAACCCGTTGTCTGGACAAAAGAACAGTGGAGCAGAATATTTAATTCCCTTGCTGCCCATTCTCGGATTTCTTGCTATTATGTAATAATAGAGAAAAAATTGATAGTTTGATAAAAATAATGTATCTTTGCATCGTTTAAAAGTATTATCATGAAAAGAGTTATTAGTGCATGGCAATGTCATTGTAAGGCTGGATGAGCCACATTTTAATACAAAGCATCCCACTCCTTATCATCATATGCATATCAACATCGATAACAGGTATAATACTTTAGACAAACATCTAAATCCTGTAAAAAGTAAATCGTATGATGCCCATATAAAAATTCAGCCATGGTAATAATAAATGTTGCATTAAAACGTTATAGGAAAAAATGCTTGACGGAATATTAGGATTATTTACCGATGCCCCAATTGTGCTAAGTAATTGGGATATTGATGGTCAAAGAGTAGAATTCGTCTTGGATTCTTTCTATGATGAGAAGAATCATGCTGTTATTGATATTCCTTCGGTCTTTACAATTAACTGGAGTGAGGCTTTTTTTTGTGAAGAGTATGACGGGCATAGATCGCCTAAAAAACTGATCAATAAAGAGCTTGGTGATTTTGATATGTTCTATGATGGCTCCATGACAGGCAATGGGATATGGTTAACAGGAAGTGTCAATAATTTCAGCACGTACATTACCTTGTTTTTCAAAAGGTGTCATATTGATTACCGGCCCGCAGATATGACATATTATATTAATTACATTCAGCTCTCGGCATTGCCTGTAACCGCTAAATCCGATTGGTGGAATGTGACAATACCTCCTGTTCACTCAAAAGAAGAGCTGTTTGACCGATACCAGAGTGTTGTCTTACCACAGGATCTGCCATCAAACAAACTTACATGGGATACGATAGAATCTCTTCTGTATGAGCCGTATTGGGCAAAGAATACAAGGATTGCCATTTATCATGAGGACCTTTCTACCATGCCTGAAGTAGATATCTTTTCTTATTATCGATTTATAGAAAGTTGTAGGAAAAGATGTTTTAGAGTTCTATTCATTTTCAATGATTCAGATTTTATTCTCTTTGGTTTTAATGAATTAAAGTCTAAATACGAATCCAATCAATCATACAGATGTCTTCTCAATATGAACATACAACCATGAAAAGAACAACGATGATGGCCGTACTCCTGCTGATAATGATATACTAGGGAGACATGCTGGAGGTAGCCATTTCAATTTTGGAATTATGGTACCTAATTCAACAAAGTCAAACAAGTATATTGAGAATAGTGTCCATGTATTTCTACGAGATGTTAAATAAAGAACCGAGTTTTGTAATTATTATTATTATTATTCGTATCTTTGCAGCAAACTTTTCAAATCTTCGAAAGCAAATATGAAAATAACAATTCGCATTCCAAAATATGACCCTTTAAGAGAGGTAGAGTTTACCAATCCTGATGGAGAGAAAATAACTCTTGTCGGTGGATTAGAGAGTGAATGGGAAATGGGGTATCAGATCTCCTCATTCATAGATCACAATGCATTATGCATTCAGGCAAATAAGAGTGGGCTCATTTCTTTGTCCAATCAATGTCTTAGCCTTGCTCAGGAAAGCGTTTACGATGGACATCACATACATCTTGATGAATGGAATGCTTTCGATGACGAGAACTCTATTGGTATAATTATAGAAAAAACTCAGGATCCCATCAAGTATCTAAAGTAATGGATATGGAAAATGAAATCGAAATAGTGCTCGAAATACCAGATGTCGTTAATTCTGGAGAAGCGATGTTTAGTATGGCTATGGATTCTGAACTATCCGTAACCTTATCATACGAAGAATTCCTTATAGCAGGCAACAATCAAGGTCTGATCTCATTAGCATCTTTATTCATGGGACTTGCACAAGACGGTGTTCCTGATGGAACTTCCATCCGACTAACTGACAAGAACGGTTTGTCGAAAGGTTCATTGGATCTGATGATCATCAAGAAAGAATAGATGAGAACAATAAATGATGAATCATGGAATAACAATGAAACAATTAACAATTGCCGTGCTCCTGCTGATAATGGCGGGAACGGCGGTGGGTCAGGTAAGACCCTTTGTGAAGGCTGGTATCGGATAGATTCCCCTCACGATAATTTGATCGTTAATAACAAAAATGTAATATGAAACAGAAGTATTTTCATGTCTTTGAAGACAATATTATAGTTGAGTTCAACTTAAATACAGATACCAGGAAGATGGAACTGTATCTTGAGGATTACTGGGATAAAGAAAAAAGGGAAACTGTTTTTTTCCCCTGTTGCTTCACCATATTTGCATGGGAAAAGGCGACATGGATAGAGAAAGGTATTCATAACTATGTTTCAACAATGCTGCCTTTGACAAATACCTTCAGTCCTCTGACAGATATATATGACATGGATCTAAAAGATGATGTGCTGATAATAGAAGGGAGGCAGGAGAATGGTATGTACCCTACCCTGTATTTCAAGAATTGCCAGTGGTCATTTTCTCATGTTGACATGTCCTCACATGTTAACATGTTTCAAACAGCTGCTCCTGAATCTATTCTCAAGCGTGACTGTTCCGACCGTATCATCCCTAAGGTTACAAACAAAAAAGAACTTCTTTTCTTCATGGACAAGATTCTGAAAGTGCCACCTCGATATGGGCTGACATGGGAAAATCTTGAAGAAAACCTATATGGTCGAGATTTTTCGGGATGTAATGTTATGTTACTTTACCATGAGGATATTTCTCAGATGCCAGTAGAAGATTTAAGACAGTATGCCGATCTCATAAACAGGTGTAACCGTAATAATAACCATTGCTACTTCATTTTTAATGAGCACGATTATCAACTGATGATGCGTTTAGTAAATAATTCACACGATTAGCATAATTATCCCTATGAGAAAAAGAATAACTAATATATTGTTAGCGTTATCCTGTATAACAATTCTCTCGACAAGTTTACTTCCTGTTTTCTGGTGTGTGATGTGGTAGAGAATTTAGAGATGAAGAGAATATTGATCGTATTATTATTGCTTTGCTGCGTTACCTTCCGATTGGGGGCTCAGCAGCAGATCAGGCATGAGTTCAGTATGGGATACAGTGTTGGAAACAACATGGCCGATAAAAAGGTTAATGATGTGGTAGATCACTATTTGGAAACCTATCATATGGAAAATACCATGGGATGTTCCGACATCATCGGTGATTCTCATATAACAATGAGTTTTGAGTACCACTATCGCCTGAACCAGCGATGGGCTGTAGGTTGCATCGCAGGATGGGGATTGTCAAATGAATCTTATGAGGGAATAGAAGAGCAACATGCCGAACAAAAGGCGGCACCCCAATCTTATCTTGCGAAGCATGGTACTGAGCAGAGTCGTATATTCTTTATTTCGCCATCAGTCAGATACAGTTGGCTTACCATCATGCGAGGACACATGCAACTCTATTCTCGGGTGGCTTTGGGAACCATCAGACAACACATGTTGTTCGACTATCAGCAGGCTGCCTCTGACGGTAGACAATATACTGCTTTAGAAGACGACACCCAACGCGACGGATATCGCCAAGAACATTTTGATGAGGTGAGATGGGAAACCGCCTATCAACTGACTCCCGTTGGCATAGATCTTGGTAACCGTTTCATCCATTTCTATTCAGAACTGGGCTATGGCTTCCTGGGCATCTTCACCATTGGAATGCGTTTTACCTTTCCCTAATTGTTCTTTTTACTTTTACATTCTGTTTTTGCCCCGTGGTGGAGTTTGCTATTTTTTTTCTGTTTTCTTTTGTTCTTTGAATGGATTTACCTAATTTTGCACACAAAATTATCTGGTGAGAACTCTCATCCTTTAAAGAAAGAATATGAAATACGCGATTATAGGAACCGGAGCCATCGGCGGATACTACGGTGGCAAACTGGCCAAGGCGGGGAATGCGGTGCATTTCCTTCTTCATACAGATTATGAATATGTCAAGGAGAACGGTCTGCAGGTGGATTCCTGCGACGGCAGTTTTCACTTAGATCAAGTCAATGCTTATCAGTCAACGGCAGATATGCCACGCTGCGATGTGGTGCTGGTATGTCTGAAATCCACCAACGAGCACCTGCTGCGCGATCTTCTTCCCCCGTTGCTTCATGAGGATACCGTGGTGGTATTGATCCAGAATGGTATCGGTTTGGAGCCCGACCTGCAGGTTCTCTTCCCTACCCTGCAGATTGTGGCAGGACTGGCTTTCATCTGTTCAGGAAAGGTAGGACCAGGACATATCGATCACCAATGCTACGGCAGTATCAACTTAGGCAACTACTCCGTCAAGGACAAGGAACGGTTTGCTCAGTTGCTCGAAGATTTCCGTTGTGCAGAGATTGAAACCAACGAGGTGGAATATGAAGAGGCACGCTGGAAGAAAGCCGTGTGGAACATGCCGTTCAATGGGATGACCGTAGCGTTAGATACCATGACCAACAAACTCTTGGAGAATCCCGCCACCGAGCAACTGATACGCGACCAGATGATGGAGGTGGTGGCAGCATCCCGTGCCTTAGGCGTAGAGCATGTCGATGAGCCGTTCGTGGAGAAGATGATTGCCATGACTAAAGCCATGACACCCTACAAACCGAGTATGAAGCTCGATGCCGACTTCCACCGTCCGATGGAAATCGATTATCTCTACACCCGTCCTATCGAAGAGGCTAAGAAGGCAGGATGCCCCATGCCGAAACTTGAGATGCTGGAACAGGAGTTGAGGTTTATACAGAGTAAGTATTTATAAGTGAGGAGTCTTTACGAGGAGTGTTTTCGAGGAGTGTGGAGTGAGGAGTGTGGAGTGAGAATAGTACTGAGATACAGTATTTATTCATATACAAAACCACTTGTACTTGAAACATATCTCACTCCACACTCCTCACTCCACACTCCTCACTCCACACTCCTCGAAAACACTCCACAAAAGTTTTGCAAGCAAAACTTAGTTAATCAAAAATACCTTTGTCTGACCATTGTAGGTGGCCTTGATGGTGGCACGTCCTTCAACAACAGGACTGATATCGAACTTCACACCATCTACATCTGCTGTGGCTTTCAGCAGTGTATTGGCGGATAATGGGCCATATACCTGATACCTGATCTGGTCACTATATCCATTCTGATTGGTGAAGCGGATAGGAGTAGCGGGAATCGTCAGTTTCTTTCCATCAGCAGTGATCGTCACCTGTGGCACTTTGGGTGCCACACAGGCATTACCAGTCTTGCCGAATCCGATCCCATGGAGATCGAAAAGTCCTTGTGGCCGTTGTGGCTGCTGGGGGCGACGGCCACCCCACTGAGGCTGCTGCGGCGCCTGAACTTCAGGGCCTTCGGTCACGAGATAGATGGCATGTTTGCCTGAAAGGCCTTCCACAGCAGGCACGGGAGCCACACAGTCGATCTTCCCTTTAGCTTCTGATGGTACATGGATCGTAGCAATCTCCCGACCCTTCCACGGATCGTCGAGCAGGACATGAATGGTGAATGCCCCCTTGCCACTCGGGGTGAGGTTCAGGGTTATGCTTGTGCCATTGCTTGCCTTTGTTCCTTCGAACGCCTTCACACCCTTCGTGTCCTTAGCCAGACCGCCGAAACCGAAATACTTGAAACCAACGATACCACCGTTCTGAATACCGGCAAGATCCATCGAGTTGTTCCAGACGTCGTGGTTGTCCTGCATCCAGTTATTGGCATTAGGACCAAATACGAAGCAGGCATAACCTGCACTATAGTAAGCGTAGGGTGGCAGACCGAAGATCTGGAAACCCTCACTGGTCACCTCGGCACCCGTATATTCATTACCGTCGGAAGCCTTAGCAGTCCATTCGTTTCCCTTAACAAAAGGATCATAGCCCGTGATACGAACCTTACCGCCCTTAGCCACCGGCTTCTTGTCCCATGTGATCTTCACGGGGGCTACCATGGTCTGACGGGCATTACCGAAGCCACGCGGCGGACGGTGATAGAACACATACCACTGACCGTTGATCTCCTGTAATGAGCCGTGGGTATTATGTGCGAAATTGGTAGTGATGAGCTTCGATCCATCCTCGTTCACGACCACGCCACGCGAGTCAACCAAGACACCACCTGAACGCCAGGGGCCTAACGGTGAATCGCCAAAAGCATAGCGAAGGGCTGAATTGGTATTGCCCAAGCCATATTCCTTACCGCTGTAGCCACTGAACACCATCACATATTTGTTACCTACCTGCCGAATAGATGATGCCTCAAAGAAGTTAAAGTCGAGCGGATCCTGTCCTTCATAGAGGGCCTTGTACACACTGCCGGGCTTGTCAAGCAACCTACCATCGGCACTGCTGGCGGGGATAAACGGATCAATAGGCTCTGTACCCTCACGCTTCGAGTACATGGTCTTCTGGTCAAGTTCAACAGCCGTGGAGTGCTGGAACCCATAGAACACGTAAGCACGGAAACCAGTGTCATAGTCTTTGTCTTTCTTGTCTGTGATGTTCTCTATAAACACAGAAGGATCGAAGTCTATCAGGGAACCAGGCACACACTGCCTACCGTCGGCTGTGAGGTTGATCGGAGTGAATGGACCGTTGGGACGATCACCTTTGCATACCATCGGAGTACGTCTCCAACCACGGGAGTGCGGATATAGGTAATAGGTCTTCTTCCCCGTCTTCCTATCCTTCACCTCCACCAGATCCGGGGCATACATCGTGTCCCACTGTCCGTCTATATAATAAGTAAAGATAGGACCTTCATCGCGCCACTGACTCAGATCCTCTACAGGAGCCGACCACATGCGGATGTCTGGACCGCAATAGGCCGAATAGTTCACGTCGTGCGATCCAATGATATAGGCACGGTATTTCCCCGGATTGTCTGGGTCTTCAAAAACACGGGGTTCTCCATCGGGTACATGCTCCCACAGCGGGAGATAAGGGTTCTGCGCCTGAACCGACATTGTGGCCAGTAGCAGCAGGATTAGTAATGATAATTTCTTCATCTTGTTGATTGATTGGATTTTTTGACTGCAAAGATACGTTTTTTCAAGCCAACCTCCTTTTTTATTTGTTTCCTTTTCTTTCTTATTTGTTGCGTGACAGCCGTCGTAGTATTCTGTGGACAGAAAACACAATAAATCGAGGGCAGGATGCGTTATTGTTTGTGATGAAACAGAAAACATTATTCATCCTTCTGTGGATGCTGCTGACAACCGTTGGCGTACAGGCACAACAGTTCACACTGCAGGGAAAAGTAACCGACCAGAACAACAACCCCGTTGAGCTGGCCACCGTATCGGTATGGAAACAGGGGAAAGCAGTGATGACCAACCTGAAGGGTGAATTCAATATGACACTACAATCAGCTGACAGCGTGGAGGTTAAATTCTCCATGATCGGATACAAGACGAAGACTCGTGTCCTGCGGAATCCTCGTGGAAAGCAGACTTTGCAGATTCAGCTGTTCGATGAAAGTAAGGAGTTGGGCGAGGTGGTTGTGACAGAGCGTATCCGGCAGACGGGCAGCACCCAGCGGTTAGACAAGAAAGACATGCAGAACACGCCCTCCGTCACGGGTAACGCCGTAGAGGAGATGATCCAAGGTCAGGCGGGTGTGAGCACCCATTCCGAATTGTCGAGTCAATACAATGTCCGTGGCGGTTCGTTCGATGAGAACTCTGTATATATAAATAATGTGGAGGTCTATCGACCCTTTTTGGTCCGCAGCGGTCAGCAGGAGGGCTTGTCGATCATCAACCCCGACATGGTGGAACAGATCGGCTTCTCCACCGGTGGCTTCGAGGCCAAATACGGTGATAAGATGTCATCAGCCCTCGACATTCAGTATAAGCGTCCGAAGAAATTCGAAGCCACAGCATCTGCCAGCTTGTTAGGAGCCAGTGCCTATGTGGGGGTCTCCAACAAGAAATTCTCATGGAGCAATGGCCTGCGTTACAAGACCACCCGTTATCTGTTAGGCAGTTTGGAGACGAAAGGTGAATACCAGCCAAACTTCCTCGACTACCAGACTTACCTGACCTTCGAGCCAAACAAGCGTTGGAGCATCTCCTTGATCGGAGACATCTCTGAGAACCACTACAACTTTGACCCCGAAGACCGTGAGACAAAGTTTGGAACGATGGAGAACGTGAAGTCGTTCCGTGTCTATTTCGACGGTTGGGAGAAAGATATCTTCCGCACCTATTTCGGTACACTGAACATTACCCGCCACCTCACAGACAACAGTCATCTGTCATTGATCTACTCGACATTCTACACCGATGAGCAGGAACGATACGACATCCAAGGGCAATACTGGCTGACACAGACGGAGACCAGTGAGAACCTGGGGGTGGGAACCTACATGGAACATGCGCGCAACTACCTCACTGCCAATGTGCAGAGCTTCAAGCTGATGCTGCAGCAGAAAGTGAAGAAGCACGAGCTCCAAGCGGGTCTGACTTACAAGATCGAGCGGGTGAAGGAAAAGACCCGCGAATATGAGATGCGCGACTCCAGTGGCTACAGCATACCACATACCGGCAAAGACCTGAACATGGTCTATACCTTTGATGCCCGTAACGAACTGAGAGCGAACCGCATCGAGGTTTATGCACAGGATACGTACAAGTTTACCAGTCCTGGTGAGAACACCTTCTACACCTTGAACTACGGCGTTCGGTTCTCTCACTGGAACTTCAACCGCGAGAGTCTGTTCAGTCCGCGCCTCTCATTAGGAATCGTACCTGCCTTTAACCATGATGTCACACTCCGACTGGCCACCGGCCTTTACTATCAGGCACCGTTCTTTAAGGAACTTCGCGACACCATGACCATCAGCGGCATCACCTATGCTACCTTGAACGAACGTATCAAGAGTCAGCGATCCATTCATTTCATTGCAGGGTACGACCAACGCTTCAAGATGCTTGGCCGACCGTTCAAGTTCACGGCGGAAGCCTACTACAAACTGCTCAGCAACCTCGTGCCCTACACCGTGAATAACGTGAAGATCGTCTATGATGCAAATCAACAATGCAACGGTCATGCCGCCGGTCTCGACCTGAAGCTCTACGGAGAGTTTGTACCAGGCAGCGACTCCTGGCTCACCTTCTCTCTCATGGACACGAAGATGCGCATCAACGGGAAAAGTATCCCACTCCCCACCGATCAGCGATGGGCGGTGAACCTGTTCTTCACCGACTATTTCCCTGGTACCGACCGATGGAAGATGTCGCTCAAATTAGCCTTTGCCGACGGTCTGCCCTTCGGTGCGCCCCACAGGAGTCTTGACCAGATGCCGTTCCGTGCTCCGGCATACAAAAGGGCCGATATCGGAATGAGCTTCCGTGCTTACGGTGAGTCGAAGGTAGAGTCGCCCTACCCCATCGTAAACAGTAACTCGTCGAAGAAACGCTGGGCAAAGAATGTGTGGATTGGCATCGACTGCCTGAACCTCTTTGGCATCAACAACGTCAACTCCTACTATTGGATCACCGATGTCACCAGTCAGCAATATGCCGTTCCGAACTATCTCACAGGCAGACAGGTTAATCTGCGTGTGCTGATAGAGCTATAGCGTCTATTTTTGGATAAATTAAGCATACATATTTGGCACATTGGAAAATAATCCGTACCTTTGCGCCAACTTATTACTTTAATTACAGCTATTTAATTTTCATTCATCATGAAGATTTCACACATTGAACATTTAGGTATCGCAGTCCAGAGCATTGAAGAGGCTCTGCCGTATTTCAAAGAAGTACTGGGACTGGAGTGTTATGCAGTCGAAACTGTAGAAGATCAAAAAGTAAAGACCGCCTTCCTGAAGTGCGGTGAAGTTAAACTGGAACTGCTGGAGCCGACTTCTCCCGAGAGCACCATTCAGAAATGGCTCGACAAAGGGAACAAAGGTGTGCACCATGTGGCATTCTGTATTGAGGATGGTGTGGCCAATGCCTTGGCAGAAGTATCTGAGAAGGGCGTACGTCTGATCGACCAAGCTCCACGAAAAGGAGCAGAGGGTCTGAATATCGCCTTCCTGCACCCGAAGTCAACCTGTGGTATCCTGACTGAACTTTGTGAGCATCCGGAATAATCGTCTGGCGATACAGTCCAGTTGTCACAACTCCGCAATTTGCAAATTCATAAAATTGTGAAATAAAACAATGAGCAAACAATTAGAAAAGATCAAGAATCTGATCGCCAAGCGTGAGCAGGCTCGCCTTGGCGGTGGCGAAAAAGCCATTGAGAAACAGCACGCACGTGGCAAATATACAGCACGTGAGCGTATTGACATGCTGCTCGATGAGGGCAGCTTCGAGGAAGTGGATATGTTCAAACTCCACCGCTGTACAAACTTCGGCATGGAGAAGAAGCAGTTCCTCGGCGACGGTGTCGTTGCTGGTAGTGGTACCGTTGACGGTCGTCTGGTCTATGTCTTCGCACAGGACTTCACCGTAAACGGAGGTTCACTTTCTGAGACCATGGCAGAGAAGATCTGCAAGGTGATGGATCTTGGTATGAAGATGGGTGCACCCGTCATCGGTATCAACGACTCTGGTGGTGCCCGTATTCAGGAAGGAATCAATGCCTTGGGTGGCTACGCAGAGATTTTTGAGCGCAATATCTTGGCATCAGGCGTGATCCCGCAGATCAGTGGTATCTTCGGTCCTTGTGCAGGTGGTGCCGTTTATTCTCCGGCCCTCACCGATTTCACCTTGATGATGGAGAATACATCGTATATGTTCCTGACGGGTCCGAAAGTGGTGAAGTCAGTAACTGGCGAGGATGTGGATCAGGAACACTTGGGTGGTGCCAGCGTGCACTCCACCAAGAGTGGTGTGACACATTTCACTGCATCTACTGAGGAGGAAGCCATCGAGATGATCAAGACCTTGCTGAGCTATATCCCCAGCAATAACATGGAGCAGGCTCCGCTGAAGGAGTGCACCGACCCCATTAACCGTATGGAGGACAGCCTGAACGAGATCCTTCCCGATGATCCCAACCAGGCATACGATATGTATAAGGTGATCAGCGCCGTGGTGGATAATGGTGAGTTCTTCGAAGTTCAGCCGAAGTTCGCCAAGAACATCATCGTGGGCTTCGCACGCTTCAACGGTCAGAGCGTTGGTATCGTGGCTAACCAGCCTTCTTGCTATGCCGGTGTACTCGACGTGAATGCCAGCCGCAAGGGTGCCCGCTTCGTTCGTTTCTGCGATGCTTTCAATATTCCTATCGTATCACTGGTTGACGTTCCCGGATTCCTTCCCGGAACTGGTCAGGAGTACAATGCCGTCATCCTGCACGGAGCACAGCTGCTCTATGCTTACGGAGAGGCTACCGTACCCAAGGTGACTGTCACCCTGCGTAAGAGCTATGGTGGTAGCCATATCGTGATGGGCTGTAAGCAGCTGCGCACGGATGTCAACTATGCTTGGCCTAATGCCGAGATCGCCGTGATGGGTGCTTCTGGTGCCGTTGCCGTGCTCTATGCTAAAGAGGCCAAGGCCAAGAAAGAGGCCGGAGAGGATGTGAAGGCATTCATTGCCGAGAAGGAGGAGGAATACTCCGAGCTCTTCGCCAATCCGTATCAGGCAGCCAAGTATGGCTATATCGACGATGTGATCGAGCCGCGTAACACTCGTTTCCGTATCTGTCGCGCATTGGCACAGCTGGCCACGAAGCGTCAGGGACTGCCCGCCAAGAAGCACGGAAACATCCCGATGTAATCGTCGTGTGCCTATCGATGATCGATTATCGAATATCGTAAAACAGAAAATCAGCTAATATGAATAACGAAGTGTATGCCGCTATCGCTCTTGCCATGCATGAGTTCCAAGGCAACAACGTGCACGATAAGGAAACGGGCATCATCACCATCAAGGAGCACCACACCGACTGGGCTTCGCGTATGCTGACCATGACCCAACATCCTTAAAAAAACAGATCGTATGAAAGAATACAAGTATATTATTAACGGAACGAAATACGAAGTTACCATCGGTGACATCGTAGAGAATATCGCAGACGTAACCGTGAACGGGGAGTCATACAAAGTGGAGATGGAGAAAGAGCCAGAACCCGAGAAGAAGAAGGTGGTTGTGAAGACAGGTGCCGATGCTTCTCAGGCTGCTCCCGCCGCCGCTGCATCACCTGCTGCCGGCGCTGCCGTCAACACCTCGAATGCCCTCAAGGCTCCGCTGCCCGGCGTGATCACAGATGTGAAGGTGGCCGTGGGTGATACGGTCGCTGCCGGTGATACTGTCATCGTACTGGAAGCCATGAAGATGGCCAACAACCTCGATGCCGAGAAGGGTGGAAAGGTTACTGCCGTATTGGTGAACGTGGGCGACAGCGTGATGGAGGACACCCCGCTTGTTGTGATTGAATAATCCTTTCATCAGGAACTATTAAAAGAAAAGGCACGAGGGCTTTACCCCGTGCCTTTTTATTTATGTGTCTTCGGGTCTTTGTGTTCCATTTGCCGAACCTTCCGATTTTATCTCGCAACTTGCAGGAGGCTTTCGTACCCCTCTGATGACACCTCCGCCCGCAGGCGGAAAAAATCAGCCATCCCATTTCATCGGTTGGAGCAGGTATCATTTTACTATTGAGAAGATAGTTAATAATATTTAATACCATTGTAATAGGATTTTACAAGGAAAAGCAACGAATTGAAAGGATTGCGCCCCGTTTGTCTTGAATATGAAAACAAACAGGCGACAATCCCTTTCTCACCCTTCTCCCCCACCCCTTACTCTGCATTAGAACGTTAATAAAAATCATCTTTATTTTGTTGGAAGATTGGGAGAAAAAAACTATATTTGCAAAAAGAATCCTAAACAATCGAATTGATACCATGGTACATATCACCCTGCCTGAGAACATCGACAGACCGTTGAGTTTCTACTTGGCCATGGAAGAGTATGTGGCCCGCCATATAGACGTGTCCCATGCTTTCTTTGTCTGGCAGGTGGAACCCAGCGTGATCTTCGGGAGGAACCAGCTGATCGAAGCAGAGGTGAACACCGGCTATTGTGAACGCAAGGGAGTGAAAATGTACCGCAGGAAAAGTGGCGGCGGCTGCGTTTATGCCGACATGAGCAACATGATGCTGTCGTATATCACCAATAGTGACAGTGTGAACTTCACCTATCACCAATACACCACCTTAGTGGTGAACGCATTACAGCGGATGGGAATACAAGCCACGGCCAACGGGCGGAACGACATCATGATCGAGGGGAAGAAAGTGAGCGGCAATGCCTTCTACCACCTTGGGGCACATCAGACCGACTTCGGTAAAGGGCGCAGCATTGTCCATGGCACCCTGCTCTACGACACCGATATGGAGAACATGCTGGGATGTATCACCCCAGATGACGAGAAACTGCTAAGCAAGGGGGTGAAGAGTGTCAGACAGCATATCACGCTGTTGAAAGACCATACCCGACTGACGTTGGAAGAGATTCGCAATGAGCTGATCTGTTTCGTATGCAACGAGGAACGCATGCTGACACCAGAGGAAGTAGAGAGGGTCAGGGACATAGAGAAAGAATATCTGTCGCCAGCGTTCATCTACGGACACAACCCTCGATATACCGTGGTGAAGAAACAACGCATTGAAGGTGTAGGAACACTCGAAGTGAGGATGGAAGTGAAGAACGGTATCATCAAAGACATCGACCTCAAAGGTGACTTCTTCGTGACAGGTGACCTCAACGAGATCAGACAGGCACTGCGAAACAAGCCGTTAGAACGTTCCACGTTGGAAATAGCGATGCCTGATACAAAGAACCTGATCGTCAACCTAAACAAAACCGATTTGATTACTTTAATCTTGAAATAATGGAAAATAAAAGAACTTGTCTATATGACAAACACGTGGCTTTGGGTGCCTTGATCTCACCCTTTGGCGGCTTTGACATGCCGATCCAGTATTCAACCATCATCGATGAGCATAATGCCGTGCGACAGCACTGCGGAGTGTTCGATGTGAGTCACATGGGTGAAGTGTCGGTACGTGGACGTGATGCTGAACGCTATGTCAACCATATCTTCACCAATGATGTGACAGATGCCCCCGATGGACAGATCTATTATGGAATGATGTGCTACGAGAACGGTGGTACGGTAGATGACCTCCTGGTATATAAGATGGCCGCCCAAGACTATTTCCTCGTGATCAATGCGGCAAACATTAACAAGGACTGGGAGTGGATGCAGAAGCAGGCAGAAGGTTTCGACATCGATTTGCAGAACTGCTCTGACTACTATGGACAGATTGCCGTGCAAGGCCCGGAGGCTGAGGCTGTGGTGGAGGAAGTGCTCGGTTTGGGCTGTAAGGAACTGGTGTTCTATACCACAAAGACCCTCGATGTGGAGGGTGAGACCATCATCGTCAGTCGTACCGGCTATACAGGAGAAGACGGCTTTGAGATCTATGGTTCACATGCCTTCATCCAGCGTCAGTGGGACAAACTGATGGAAAGCGGACGTTGCAAGCCATGTGGATTAGGATGCCGTGACACCTTGCGTTTCGAGGTAGGACTGCCTCTGTACGGTGATGAACTGTCGGCAGAGATCTCACCCGTGATGGCTGGATTGTCGATGTTCTGCAAATTCGACAAGGAAGAATTCATCGGGAAGGATGCCCTGATCCAGCAGAAGACAGAGGGTGTGAAACAACGTGTCATCGGGATTGAGCTAAAAGACAAAGCCATTCCCCGCCATGGATACGCCGTGCTGTGCAACGGTGAGAAAGTGGGTGAAGTGACAACTGGATACAACTCGATCTCTACAGGAAAGAGTGTCTGCATGGCCCTGGTGGATACACCCTATGCCAAGTTAGGGACGGAGCTGGAGATTCAAATCCGCAAGAAGACCTTCCCCGGAGTGGTGGTGAAAAAACGTTTCTACGACAAGCACTATAAGAAATAGGGAGCCCACCCCAACCCTCCCAAGGGGAGAAAGGACAAGCGATAGATCAATATTAATCAAGAAACAATATTCAATAAACAATAAAACATAAAGGATATGGCAAAAGTATTAGAAGGACTCTACTATTCAGAGAGTCATGAGTATGTGAAGGTGGAAGGTGAATACGGCTACATCGGTATTACCGATTATGCCCAGAATGCCTTAGGTAACGTGGTGTATGTGGATATGCCCGAAGTTGACGATGAGGTGGAAGCCGGTGAAGAGTTCGGTGCCGTGGAGAGTGTGAAAGCCGCCAGCGACCTGATGTCACCCGTCAGTGGTACCGTGGTGGAGATCAACGAGGCCCTCGAGGATCAGCCCGAGCTCGTGAACCAAGATGCCTACGCCAACTGGATTATCAAGGTGGAGATGAGCGACAAGACGGAGCTCGACAACCTGATGGATGCGAAAGCCTACGAAGAATTCTGCGCTAAATAACCGCTTATGAACTACAAGTATTTCCCTCACACCGAGGAAGAAATCAAGCAGATGCTGGAGGTGGCTGGCGTGAAGACGCTCGACGATCTCTATGCCGACGTGCCCGACAGCATCCGCTTCAAAGGGGATTATGAGATACCCGAGGCGATGAGTGAACTTGAGGTAAGGCAGTTCTTCGACAGTCTGGCACTGATGAACGAGACTCTTACCTGCTTTGCTGGTGCGGGCGTCTATGACCACTACACCCCATCGGTGATACCGAGCATCATCGAACGCTCGGAGTTCCTTACCAGCTACACCCCCTATCAGGCAGAGATCTCACAAGGCACGCTGCACTATATCTTTGAATTCCAGAGTATGATGGCAGAGCTTACCGGCATGGATGTATCGAACGCTTCGATGTATGATGGAGCCACTGCCACTGCCGAAGCCGTGATGATGGCCTTTGCCGCAGGAAAGAAATGCACCAAGGTACTGGTGAGTGAGACGGTTGACCCAAAGGTGAGGCGCGTGGTGGATACCTATGCGAAATACCATGGTATCGAGATCGTGAGTATCGCCCAGAAAAACGGTGTGACCGATCGCGCTGACATGATGGCGAAACTTGACGAGGGGGGCGTGGCCGGTGTCGTTGTACAAATGCCGAACTATTATGGTGTTGTTGAAGACTATACCGGATTCGCCGAAGCTGTGCATGAGAAGAAAGGACTGTTCATCATGAACAGCGTAGCAGCAGACCTCGCCGTGCTGAAGACTCCTAAGGAATGGGGGGCCGACATCGCCGTAGGTGACGGACAAAGCTTAGGAATCCCCATGACGTTCGGCGGTCCGTCTGTGGGCTATCTCTGTTGTACGGAGAAACTGATCAGAAAGATGCCGGGAAGAATTGTGGGAATGACAAACGACAGTCGTGGACAGCGTGCCTTCGTACTCACCCTCCAAGCCCGTGAGCAGCATATCCGCAGACAGAAGGCAACATCGAATATCTGCTCGAATCAGAGTCTGATGGCATTGTTCGTTACCATCTATCTCTCACTGATGGGCAAGGAAGGTGTCAAAGAAGCCGCACAACTCTCTTATGCCGGTGCTCACTATCTATGTGACCAATTGGTAGCTACAGGACTGTTTAAGAAGACGTTCGACCAGCCGTTCTTCAATGAGTTCTGCCTGACCTACGACGGAGATGTGGATGCGTTGCAGAAGAAATGTACTGAGAAGGGGTATCTGGCAGGTGTGAAAGTGGATGAACATATCATTATGTTCGCCGTCACTGAGAAAAGGACAAAAGAAGACATGGATGATTTGGTGGAAATAATCAAGGAGGACAAGCAATGAACAACAAACTATATGGCAATCTGATCTTCGAGCTTTCCCATGAGGGCCGAAGGGGCTATTCGCTTCCCAAGAACCGACTGGATGGCTACTCCGTTCACGACCTTCCAGTGTGCCTTCAACGTCAAGAAGAGGCTAAGTTGCCCGAATGTGATGAGATGACGGTGGTGCGCCACTATACGAACCACAGTGCGAACAACTTCGGCGTGAACAACGGCTTCTATCCGTTGGGAAGCTGTACAATGAAATACAACCCCGTGATCAATGAGGAGATCGCAGCGATGAAGGATTTCGCTGAACTGCATCCCCTACAACCCATAGAGACATGCCAGGGTGCACTGGAGGTTTATTATTGTGTACAGCAGCTACTGGCAGAGTTGGCAGGACTGAGCGAGTTTACCCTGAATCCCTGTGCCGGTGCCCATGGTGAGCTGACAGGTCTGATGGTGATCCGTGCATACCATCAAAGTCGAGGTGACCAGAAACGTACGAAAGTGATCGTACCGGATTCCGCTCATGGTACGAATCCGGCCTCTGCCGCCGTGTGCGGTCTGGATATCCTCGAAGTGAAGAGTACCAAGGAAGGACTGGTTGACCTTCCCGACCTGATTGCACTGATTGAACAATACGGAGAGGAGATCGCAGGAATGATGATGACCAATCCGAATACATTAGGCCTCTTCGAAAAAGATATTCCTGAGATCGCCAAACGCATCCATGACTGTGGCGGACTGATGTATTACGATGGAGCTAACCTGAACCCGATGCTCGGTGCCTGTCGTCCTGGTGATATGGGCTTCGATGTGATGCATATCAACCTGCACAAAACATTCTCCACTCCTCATGGCGGTGGCGGACCTGGCAGCGGACCGGTTGGTGTGCGCCAAGGACTGGAAGCGTTCCTTCCCACACCAAGGGTCGTCTTGGATGAAGATCACAACATGCTCTCTGTGGAAAGAAATAACTTCGAGCAGTCATTAGGAAGTGTTGGCTCATTCTTCGGGAACTTCGGTGTCGTTCTGCGCGCCTTCACTTATATCCTATCAATAGGAAGGGAACACATGAAGATGGTTGGTCCGTTAGCTACTCTGAATGCCAACTATATCAAAGAGAGTCTGAAAGATGACTACGAACTGCCTATCACAGGATTGTGCAAGCATGAATTCGTATTCGACGGTCTAAAAGACAAGTCAACTGGTGTCACCACCATGGATGTGGCCAAACGACTTCTCGACTATGGCTACCATGCCCCCACAATCTATTTCCCTCTTCTCTTCCATGAGAGTCTGATGATAGAACCCACAGAGAACGAGAGCAAGGAGACGATCGACGGGTTTATCGAGGTGATGCACAAAATTGCAAAGGAAGCGAAAGAGAATCCGGAACTGGTAAAAGGAGCTCCTCACCACACGCCCATCGGACGTGTGGATGATGTGCTGGCGGCCAAACATCCCGTGGTGACCTTCCGACAACTGCAAAATGAGGAACAGGCATGAGTGATCTGATCATTATCGGTAGTGGCCCCGGAGGGTATCGCACGGCCGAATATGCCGCACGCAAGGGGTTGAGTGTGACCATCTTCGAAGAGAACGAAGTGGGTGGCACCTGCTTGAATTGCGGTTGTATCCCCACCAAGACGCTTTGTCATGAGGCAGAAGTAGCGGATTTACTGAAAGGGGCTGGAGTGAATGTCATTGACTTCCCCAACATCCAAGCAAGAAAAGAAAAGGTCATCGCCCAGCTTCGTAGTGGTGTAGAAACACTATTGGGTAGTAACAACATTTCTTTTGTACATGGACATGCAACCCTGCAAGATGCCCATACGGTGGCAGCAAATGGGGAGATCTATTCGGCGAAGAATATCATCATCGCAACGGGATCTCATGCCAAGATGCTTCCCATAGAGGGCATTGACCAGGAGAATGTGATGACCTCCACAGAACTACTCAACATCAATGAGGTGCCGCAACGTCTTTGCATTGTTGGGGCAGGGGTCATCGGTATGGAAATGGCATCCGTCTTTAACAGTTTCGGCAGTGAGGTGACTGTCATCGAGTTCCTGAAAGAGTGTTTACCGATGCTTGACAGCGACATCGCCAAACGACTCAGACAGACGATCAGTAAGCGGGGTGTCAACTTCTTCATGCAGAGTGGTGTAAAAAGAATCAATGGCAACACCGTGTTCTTCGAGCGCAAAGGAAAGGAAGAACAGGTGGAGGCTGATATGATTCTCATAGCCACGGGAAGAGGTGCGAACGTGGATGGCTTAGGACTGGAGAACGTTGGCGTGACATTCTCAGCCAAAGGGATTGATGTCGATGATCACATGCAAACGAATATCCCTGGGATCTACGCCATAGGTGATGTGAATGCCAAGATGATGTTAGCACATGCCGCAACCTTCCAGGGATTCCGTGCAGTGAATCATATCCTGGGATATGAGGATCAAATCAACCTCGACATCATGCCTTCTGCCATCTTTACAAAACCCGAGGCGGCCAGTGTGGGACTGTCAGAAGACCAGTGCAAGGAGAAAGGCCTCTCGTTCATCTGTAAGAAAGGGTTCTACCGCGCTAATGGCAAAGCATTAGCCATGGACGATACTGATGGCATGCTGAAACTCATGGCTGCGGAGGATGGAAAGATTTTGGGCTGTCATGTGTTTGGTGCACACGCTGCTGACATTGTTCAGGAAGTCAGTGTGCTGATGTGCAAAGGTGCCACCGTTCAGGAATTGGCACAGATGGTCCATATCCACCCCACCCTCGGTGAGATTCTTCAGGACACAGCCCTCTCCTTCTAAGTCTATGGATAGGCAAAAAAAGGGGTTGCTACTCATTGAGAAGCAACCCCTTTTAATATGCCTTGCAGAAGGACGGAACCGTATCAGTTGTTCACCGATCCACCCACAATGTCCAACAGTTCGGAAGTGATGGCTTGCTGACGGCTCTTGTTGTACTGCAAATTCAGTTCACGTAACAACTCATCCGCATTATCTGTGGCTGTCTGCATAGCTACCATCCGCGCTGCATGCTCAGAGGCATTGCTGTCGAGCAAAGCCGTATAGAGCATGAGATGGGCTAACTTCGGAATCAACTGAGAGAGCACAGTACCCATGTCTGGCTCTACCAGGAAGTTATCATTCAACGGCTTTACATCTTCCTGCACCTGCGTATTCTCCCTTTGACCACGTTTCTTCAGATACTCCTGTGACTCCTTCGTAGCGATCACAGAAGTGAGATCACGCTCATGATCAGCATTTAGTTCCTCTTCTACATCAATGGGGAGGAAGGTCTTGCGGGTGAGCACCTGCGAACCTGCACTCTTAAAGTGATGATAGATAAGTTCCACCTTGTCAATCTCACCTGCAGCAAACTTACGCCCCAATTCCATAGCGATCTCAATACACTCCTGAACATTAGGCTTGTCGGCCAGAGCAGAATACTCTCCCTGAACTTTCAATCCCATCTTTTGCGCTTTCTCATAGACCTTACGACCGATGGGATAAATCTCCACATTCTCACGGCCGATGGCTTTGTCATATTCATCCAGCGCATGACTCATCATTTTGATGATATTGGCATTAAAGCCACCACAAAGAGAAGAGTTAGACGAGAAGACCACAAGGGCAGCTCTTTTGACAGGACGTTCTTGATCATATATGGTCTGGGCCTCTGCTTCTGCAGCAAGGAAAGACTTGAGGATGTGCTCCAGCATCGTCTCGTAAGGCAGCATATTCTGAATAGCCACCTGCGCGTGATGAAGTTTACTGGAGGCCACCATCTTCATAGCCGACGTGATCTTACGTGTCGAATTGACTGAGGCGATGCGGCCTTTAATTTCTTTCAGGCTGGGCATAGGCTATCAGGATTTATACGTTCCGGCAATATCAGCCATAACGGCTTCAATCTTCTTCGTCGTCTCGTCGTCGATCTTTCCACTTGCCAAGGTCTCTATCACCTCGGGATTTGCAGAACGGAGCTTGTCGAGGAATGCCGTCTGGCACTCACGGACCTTGGATATTGGCACCTCACGCATCAATCCGTGAACACCGCAATAGAGAATCGCTATCTGCTCACCTACAGGCATCGGACTGTATTGAGGCTGAATCAGTAACTGGTTGTTCTTACGTCCACGGTCAAGGGTCATCGCGGTCACTGCATCCATATCGCTTGAGAACTTTGAGAATGCCTCAAGTTCACGATACTGAGCCTGGTCGATCTTCAACGTACCGGCCACCTTCTTCATCGACTTGATCTGAGCCGATCCACCTACACGGGATACGGAGATACCTACGTTGATGGCAGGTCGGAAGCCTTGGTTGAAGAGATCGCTCTCCAAGAAGATCTGACCGTCGGTGATGGAGATCACATTCGTCGGGATATAAGCCGACACGTCGCCAGCCTGTGTCTCAATGATTGGGAGGGCAGTCAGTGAGCCACCACCCTTCACATGACCCTTCATGCACTCTGGCAGATCATTCATCTGCTCTGCCACCTCCTGTTGCTCGTTCATCTTAGCAGCACGTTCCAGCAGACGAGAGTGGAGATAGAACACATCACCAGGATAAGCCTCACGTCCTGAAGGACGGCGGAGAATCAGTGATACCTCACGGTAGGCTACAGCCTGCTTGGAGAGGTCGTCATATACAACCAGTGCTGGCAGACCGCGGTCGCGGAAATACTCACCAATAGCAGCACCAGCAAACGGTGCATAGTATTGCATGGCAGCAGGATCAGCAGCGGTAGCAGCTACCACGATGGTATAAGGCATAGCCCCATGTTCCTGCAGCGTGCTGACAAGTGCGGCTACGGTAGATGCTTTCTGTCCGATGGCCACATAGATACAATAGACAGGCTTACCTGCCTCATAGAAACTCTTCTGGTTGATGATGGTATCCACAGCAATGGCGGTCTTACCAGTCTGACGGTCACCGATGATGAGCTCACGCTGTCCACGACCGATGGGAATCATCGAGTCAATGGCCTTCAAACCTGTCTGCAGCGGCTCCTTCACCGGCTGACGGTAGATCACACCCGGAGCCTTACGGTCGAGCGGCATCTCAAAAGCATCGCTCAAGTCAATGTCTCCCTTACCGTCGATAGCCTGTCCCAGCGGGTTGATGACACGACCGAGCATGTTGTCGTTGACACGGATAGAGGCGATACGCTTGGTACGCTTCACCACCATGCCTTCCTTGATGCCTGATGTTGAACCTAAGAGCACACAACCGACGTTGTCCTCCTCCAGGTTCATCACGATAGCCATCGTCCCGTTCTCAAACTCCAACAACTCATTGGCTTCCGCATTGCGTAGTCCGTAGATGCGGGCCACACCATCGCTCACGGTGAGTACCGTTCCCACCTCGTCGAATTTCTCTGCATTGGAGATGCCTTTAAGTTGTTCAAGCAGGACCTGCGATACCTCGCTTGGTTTAATCTTATCTGACATATTTTCTTTCTTTTTCATTATTACGTTATTACGGTTTTACGTGATAACGTCATTTCTTAAGTGTTTGTAGAATCGAATTGAGTTTAGACTTCACGCTCGCATCCAGCCGATACGTGTCGTATTCGAGGATAAAGCCACCAATGATATCGGGGTTCACCTCTGTCTCGAACTCCACAGTTCCATTAGTCTTACTCTCCACCATCTTGCGCATCTTCTGCTCGGTGACAGGAGAAACGTGCGCAGCGGTGATGAGACGTCCGCGGATGATATTCTTCTGTTGGCGGTAAAGCGTGACGTACGAATTAGCAATGAACTGCATTACACTCTCACGGTCCTCACGCAGTACAAGTTGCACAAAAACCTTTGTCAAGTCGGATGGCTTCTTACCGATTGCCGTAAGCAACAGAGCCTCTTTCTTGTCTTTTGAGAGCATCGGATTGTCTATCGTAAACCGCAGCTGTGGAACTTCAACGTAGCTCTTGGCAAGAGTCTGCATCTCCGCATATACAGCATCTTCGATTTTCGCGTCTGTTGCACTTTTGAGCAGTGCACGGGCGTATCTTACCGATATGACTCCTATATCCATACGCTTTACTTATTTGTCAGTAGAAACCTCATCCAGCATTCGGTCAATCAAATCCATCTGAGCCTTGTCGTCCTTCAGATTCTGTCGGAGCACCTTCTCGGCAATCTCCACACTGAGCTGGGCAACTTGCTGACGGATGTCGGCGATGGCAGCCCTCTTCTCCTGTTCAATGGCGACCTTAGCATCACCTAAGAGACGGGCACCCTCCTCACGCGCTTTTTGCTGAGCCTGTTCCACGATGGCATCGCGAGTCTCGGCAGCCTCCTTGAGGATCTGCGCCTGACGGTCACGTGCCTCCTGAAGGATCGCTTCGCCTTCCTGCTTGATGTTCTCCAGTCGTTCAGAGGCCTCATGGGCTTTCTTCAGACTGTCCTCTATGTATTGATTTCGCTCTTCCACCATATTGACGATGGCAGGGAAACCATACTTAGCAAGCACGAAGAAGACGACGGCAAACGCCAGAAGCATCCAGAACAGGAGTCCCAGATCAGGAGTGAGGATTGCTGGCAGTTTACTGAAATCCATTCGCTGTAATATTTAAATGATTACCTAATGGAAACAGTTCTTACTTGATCAAGAATGCACAAGCTGCAATAGCGAAAAGTGCACAACCCTCCACGAAAGCAGAGGTCAGAATCATGTTGGTCTGGATCTTGCCAGTAGCCTCGGGCTGACGGGCGATAGCGTCCATAGCACTTCCACCGATCTTACCAATACCCAAACCTGCACCAATTGTTGCAATACCTGCGCCGATACCGCAGCCCAGCTGAGCCAGACCTTCTGCGGCCAATAATAAAGCTGAAATCATAATTCTATAAATGTTTAATTATTAATAAATGTTTGTTTTAAAATCTTATTTAAATCCGAATATTACTCTGCACCGTGTTCCTTGTGGGCGAGCCCAATGAACACAGCACTGAGCATGGTAAATACGTAAGCCTGGACAAAGGCAACCAGCAGCTCCAGTGCATTCATAAAGAGAAGCATGATGATGCTGAAAGCGTTAAGTCCGAGACCAAAACCTACACCCATCGACCAGCCGAGGAAGATCACACAGGTGAACGAAAGGATCACCGCATGTCCTGCCATCATATTGGCAAAGAGACGGATCATCAGAGCGAAGGGCTTGGTGAATACTCCAAAGAGTTCAATCAGTGGCATCACCGGAGCAGGATAGGCCTTGAGGAACAAAGGTACCTCTGGCCAGAATATCTCCTTCCAGTATTCTTTATTGGCAAAGAGATTGATGGCCAACATCGTGCACAATGCCAAGAAGAAAGTGATGTTGATATTACCCGTTACATTAGCCCCACCAGGGAAGATGGGGATCAGTCCGATGAGGTTACAAGTCAGAATAAAGAAGAATACCGTGAGTAGATAAGGAGCATACGGTTTGTAATGCTTCTCACCGATCGACGACTTGATCAGGTCATCGTGAATCGTCATCACGATCATCTCCATTGCACCGACAAAGCCTTTGGGAGCCTCGCTCTTCGCATCGTGTTTTTTATACCAGCGGGCACAACTGAGGAAAACGATGATCAGTACAACGACTACGATCCATATCTGTAACACCGATTTGGTGATGCTCAGATCGAGTGGACGTACCTCTTCGCCATTCACACGTTCATAGATCTTTCCATGATGCTCTTCGCTGAAGAAGAAACCATCCGGCAAGCTATGCGCAGTACAGAAATGCCACTTTCCGGTATTCTCACTACGAATGATGATAGGTAGAGGGATACTCAGATGCTTACCCTGATAGGAGGCGATATGCCACTCATACGAGTCAGCAAGGTGCTCAAGGACAATCTCGGGAATATCCAAGGCCTCTCCCTCCTTCTCTTCAGCCAACATGGGCATCGGAAGCAAGGCTAACATCATCAGGAGGATAATCGACTTTATTTGTTTCATTGATTCTAATATGTGTATTAGCAAAAATTTCGTTCAGGAGCGGTTAGATACTTTAGCGAAGAATACTGTGTGGTGAACCAATGATGCAACATAAAACACCATGAACACCAGAAAGAAGGTCAGCATCGTATCGTTGTGGTCAAGCAGATAATAGACAAACATCACTGCCAAAGCCAACAACAGGCGAAAGCCAGATACTGCAGTAAAGAACGTTGGCAGATTATCTGGCGAGTTCAGAGCTACATAACGCCATACCATACCGATGGTAACACACACTACAAGAGTGAAGGCTACACTGACAATCACGGATGTGAACATGCACGGTAGCAAATCAGCAAACCAAACCTTCATCACGACAATAGTCACAAGAGAAAGGATGGTTGCGATAAGCAATCCCTGTAGTATGTAGCTCACACTCAGCTTCTTAATATCCTGCGCCATACATTTACTTTACCTTCGCTTCTGCGCTTACTTCAGTTCCACACAGAGACTGACCTGATTCTTCTGAACTTCTACGAAACCTCCCAAGATCTCAAGCGAGGACTTACCCTCAGCATGGACATACTCTACAATCCCCTTTTGGAGGGTAGAGATAATGGGAGCGTGGTCGTTGAGTATTTCGAACTGTCCCATCGTACCAGGTACAAGGATTCGCTCGACTGCTCCATCGTATTCAACCTTTTCTGGCGAAACTATTCTTAATTGCAACATAATTTCAAATCTTCAATTCTTGAACGCTTCAATTCTTGAATTATCCTTTGGCAGCCTCCAACAGTCTCTTGGCCTTCTCCTTGGCGTCCTCGATTGTACCCACATTGAGGAATGCCTGCTCCGGAAGGTCATCAACCTCACCATCAAGAATGGCATTGAATCCCTTGATGGTTTCTTCGATGGACACCATCACACCAGGCAAGCCAGTAAACTGGGATGCAACAGAGAATGGCTGAGAGAGGAAACGCTGTACACGACGTGCACGGTTTACCGTCAGCTTATCCTCGTCGGACAACTCATCCATACCCAAAATAGCAATGATATCTTGTAACTCCTTGTAGCGCTGTAAGATCTCCTTCACGCGCTGTGCACAATCGTAGTGTGCCTTACCCACGATCAGGGGGTCAAGGATACGAGAAGTTGAACCTAACGGATCCACAGCAGGATAGATACCCAGCTCGGCAATCTTTCGGTCAAGCACCGTCGTGGCATCGAGGTGAGTAAAGGTTGTAGCTGGTGCCGGGTCGGTCAAGTCATCTGCAGGCACATACACCGCTTGTACAGATGTAATTGATCCCTTTTTTGTAGAAGTGATTCGTTCCTGCATGGCACCCATCTCACTGGCCAAGGTTGGTTGATAACCCACAGCTGATGGCATACGTCCCAACAAAGCGGACACCTCTGAACCAGCCTGTGTGAAACGGAAGATGTTGTCGATGAAGAAAAGGATATCAGCAGCGTCACCATCTTTTCCACCTCCATCACGGAAGCCTTCGGCCACAGTAAGACCAGACAAGGCAACAGAAGCACGGGCACCTGGCGGCTCGTTCATCTGTCCATACACCAAGGTGGCCTGACTCTTCTTCAGTTCCTCTGGATCAACGAGAGACAAATCCCATTTACCTTCATCCATTGCCTTACGGAACTTTTCACCATAACGGATTACACCCGATTCGATCATCTCACGGATCAGGTCGTTTCCTTCACGGGTACGCTCTCCTACTCCAGCGAAGACAGAGAAACCGTTATGACCCTTGGCGATGTTGTTGATCAGCTCCATGATCAGCACCGTCTTTCCTACACCGGCACCACCAAAGAGTCCGATCTTACCACCTTTCATGTAAGGCTCCAACAGGTCGATCACCTTGATACCCGTTGCCAGGATTTCTTTCTTTGTAGAAAGTTCCTCAAACGACGGAGCCTCACGGTGAATAGGATAGGCACCTTCCATGTTAAGCTGTTTCATACCATCGATAGGCTGACCGATTACGTTCAGCATACGACCTTTAATTTGATCTCCAGCAGGCATCACAATCGGTGATCCCATGGGGATGGCTTCCAACCCACGCTGCAATCCGTCGGTATTGTCCATAGCCACACAACGAACAGTGTCTTCACCAATGTGCTGCTGCACTTCGATGACCAGTTTCTCACCGTTAGGACGGACAATTTGCAGAGCTTCGTGGATTTTTGGGAGCACTTTCTCTGCATCGAGTCCTTCCGTATCGAAATAAACATCGATCACCGGACCGATAATTTGAGAAATGCGTCCTTTAATCTGTGTCATAAGCGAATTATATTTGTAAGTTATAATATCAGATGTCAATTGTAGTTAGTAATCTCTTTTTAGATTGTAATTGTGCAAAAATAGCAATTATTTTTCTTAATCACAAATATTTTGCGACTTTTATTTCCAAAGAATGTCAAAAAAGACAATTACGGCATTTCTCCGCAATCATTTCATGACTGCATCTTGTGTCAGAATCAAGCGGATGTCCTTTCCTTTAGGCATCACAGGTTGTGGCCATTCGCCAGGACCAACACAGATCGTAATGGCTCGTCCTCCCTTCACCATGCCCTTTCCTTCAGGTGAAGGTATCAACCCTTTGGCAGCCAAATCAACTGCTTTCTGAAGATCAAAGAAATGACCACTGCCGTCTTTTGACACACTGATATCACAATGACGGATATAGGGGGTCAGTGCCGGAACCTGTCTGCCGAGTTCATCAATCAGCATGCCAGCCACGACATGGGCTCCATATATATTATAATGTGTATTGTCTTTCCGACCCTTGGGCACGCTGGGGTGTTCGCCAGGTTTGAACCACATGTGCAGTCTTCTCGATCCTTCGATACCTAAGCTTTGCTCAATATCGTGAGTAATCTTGTTGGCATCCACAAAGGGTACATGCAGGTCATGTGCCACTCGTCGCGGTGCAATGATATACTCACCATGCGTATCAATCAGGGTATCGCTGTTCACCTTCTCATCTAAGTCTGCAAAGGTCGTGTTTCTCAAGGACTCATCGTCCACATCCTTTCCGTCCTGACGGAAGAAATTTCTACGTACGACAGCATTAAAAAGAACGGGAATTCCTCCCTTTGAACGCGTTTCTCTCACAAACCGACTCAAGTTCTCATCAAAGGTGGAACCCGGATCAGTGTGACGGTCGGGATTGGCCTTCTCATCATTATGACCAAACTGGATCAACACATAGTCACCAGGTTTGATCCTGTCGAGAACAGTCTGCCATCTGCCCTCATTGATGAAGCTCTTCGAGGAGCGACCATTCACAGCATGGTTCTCCACCCTCACCTCATCGGTGAAATACGACTGCAGTACCATGCCCCACCCTCTTTCCTGTTTGTCGTCAGTGATATCTTTATTGGCCATCGTGGAATCGCCGATCGTATAGACCGTGATGACATGATCACGCTGGAACGAAGTGAGCACGAAAAGGGACAATAACAATGTTAATAGTTTTTTGATTTGTTTCATCTTTGGTATTTGTTAGTAGATTGATAAGGGTTTTATAGATACTATAGAGGCTATAGAGGCTATAGAAGCTATAGATTGATAGTGCAAACGGCACAGAACCATTGTTCTGCCCGTTTGCCAAATATCGTTCAATTAAGGGCAGATTGCTGCCACCAGTTCTACAATGGAGACCAGTTTCTGCTCACCAGTAACCATGTTCTTCAAGGTCACCTTTCCTTCATTCATCTCGTTCTCTCCGGCAAGGGCAACGAAGGGAATGGCCTTGGTGTTCGCATAGCTCATCTGCTTCTTCATCTTCACAGCATCCGGGAAGATTTCCGTACGGATCCCTGCTTCTCTGGCTTGTGCCACAAGGGGCAGACAATAGGCCGTCTCTTTCTCACCAAAGTTGATGAACAGCAACTGCGTACCGTTCACTGCCTCCTTGGGATAGGCATCAAGGGCATTCAGCACATCGAAAATACGATCCACACCAAAAGAGATACCCACACCAGAGATGCCCGGCATACCGAAAATCCCAGTGAGGTTATCATAGCGTCCACCACCCGTGATGCTTCCTATCTGCACATCCTTTGCCTTCACCTCGAAAATGGCTCCTGTGTAGTAGTTCAGGCCACGCGCCAACGTCAGATCGAGCTGTATCTCATTCTTCAGGTTAAACGACTTCAGTGTATCCAAGATAAAACGAGTTTCTTCCACTCCTTTTTGTCCGACTGTAGAGTTTCCGAGAACCTCACTGATTACTTGAAGTTTCTCCTCGTTAGTGCCTGACAAAGAAATAATTGGCTGTAATTTCTCAATAGCCTCTGCGGAGATACCAGCATGTGCCAGTTCATCATTTACTGCCTCAATACCAATCTTGTCGAGTTTATCGATAGCCACGGTGATATCCACTATTTTATCCGCAGCACCAATCACCTCAGCAATACCTGTGAGTATTTTTCTATTATTGATCTTAATCTGTACGTTAACGCCAAAGCGACAGAAAACCGTATCAACGATTTGCATCAGTTCCACCTCGTTCAGCAGCGAGTCTGAACCCACTACATCACCATCAAACTGGTAGAACTCACGGTAACGCCCTTTCTGTGGGCGGTCGGCACGCCAAACTGGTTGTACCTGATAACGCTTGAAGGGCAGCTGCAGTTCCTCGCGGTGCATCACCACATACCGTGCGAAAGGCACAGTGAGATCGTAACGTAGTCCTTTTTCACAAACCTTAGCAGCAAGATGGAGCGTATTACGTTCCTTCAGTTCATCATCGCTCACCTTGTTCAGGAAGTCTCCACTGTTTAATACTTTAAATAACAGCTTGTCACCTTCTTCACCATACTTTCCCATCAGCGTCTGCAGGGTTTCCATGGCAGGTGTCTCGATCTGCTGGAATCCATATAGCGCATAGACACTTCGGATGGTGTCAAAGATATAGTTGCGCTTGGCCATTTCTAATGGCGAAAAATCTCTTGTTCCTTTTGGAATATTCGGTTTCATAAAGACCAAAATGATAAATAAGGATGTGATTACTTCTTGTCTCGGACGATGGTTTGATCCCTGTCTGGACCGATAGAAATGATCTTAATCGGTGTTCCTAACTCTTTCTCTAAGAAGTTGATATAGTCATTAAACGCCTTTGGAAATTGTTCTTCACTGGTGAAGCGGGTCATGTCGGTCTTCCATCCGGGCAATTCCTGATAGACAGGCTCAATACCCTCTTCAATGCTGTAGGGGAAGTGATCAATCTGTACTCCGTTCTGTTTGTATGCCACACAGGCCTTAATAGTATCAAAGTCATCGAGCACATCACTTTTCATCATGATCAGTTGGGTCACACCATTCACATCAATAGCATAACGCAAGGCGACAAGATCAATCCAGCCACAACGACGCTCACGACCTGTCACAGCACCGTATTCATGTCCCAGATCTCGGATCTTCTTACCAGTCTCGTCAAACAGTTCCGTTGGGAACGGACCGGCACCCACACGTGTACAATAGGCTTTCATGATGCCATATACCTCTCCGATTTTATTCGGACCGATACCCAAACCAGAACAAGCTCCCGAGCAGATGGTATTTGATGATGTGACGAAAGGATAGCTGCCGAAATCAATGTCGAGCATCGTTCCCTGCGCTCCTTCACAAAGAATACTCTTTCCTTCACGCAGCAATTGGTTCACCTCGTACTCAGAATCAACGATCTTGAACTGTTTCATGTAATTGATACCTTCCATCCAGGTCTTCTCCACCTCAGAAATATCATAATCCGTATAGTTCATGGAACGAAGCATCTCTTCATGACGGGCTTTGTGGGCTGCATATTTCTCCTCAAAATTCTCAAAGATATCACCCACACGCAAGCCATTACGTGAGATTTTATCAGTATAAGTAGGTCCGATACCTTTACCAGTGGTCCCCACTTTGCTCTTTCCCTTCTGTGCCTCGTATGCAGCATCGAGGACACGATGGGTGGGCATGATCAAGTGGGCCTTCTTAGAGATGTGTAGCCGGGAACGAAGATCATGCCCGCTTTTCTCCAGATCCTTGGCTTCCAACATAAACAGGTCAGGAGCCAACACGACACCGTTACCGATAATATTCACTTTCCCTCCTTGGAAAATACCAGAGGGAATGCTGCGGAGCACATATTTCTCTCCCTCAAATTCCAAGGTGTGTCCGGCATTTGGTCCACCCTGAAAGCGGGCCACTACATCATACTTGGGGGTCAGTACATCGACCACCTTACCTTTTCCTTCATCTCCCCACTGTAAACCAAGCAGGACATCTACTTTTCCTTTGTTCATATTCTATAATTGTTTCTTGTTTTTTTGACGAGTAATCCGTGCCTGGCAGCTGCTACACACACCATAAATTTGTAGCGAGAAACTTTCCTTTCGGAAACGACGTAAATGAGTTTCCTCAACGGCACGTATGATAGGAAGCGACTTCACCGCATTCACTCTCCCACATATTGTACAGATCTGTTGGCAGTGACTTACATTGCCATAGGCAGCTTCGTAACGAGTCTCTCCAACAGCACGGTAAGAAATGACCAATCGCAATTCCATGAAGAGTTTGATCGTGTTGTAAAGCGTTGCCTTACTCACACGAAAATGACGGGACTCCAACACTTCGTCCAGTTCCTGTAATGAAAAATGAGACGGGAAATCAAAAATAGCATCAAGCACCGCAAAGCGCTCCGGCGTCTTACGGCGTTTATTCTGCTCTAAATAGTTAGTTAGCACTTCTCTGACAGCTGTCTTTACATGATCCTTCATGTGGTCATTCCCATAAATTCCGTGCAAAGATAGTATTTTTTATTCAGATAAAGTACAATGATTGTTTAAAAAAAGCCTAAATCAACAGATCTCATCGCAGAATGTACAATATGTTCATACGATTCACCCAGTTGGGCAAAGTGTTGCATGCACGACATGGCAGCGTGTCTCACCGGCAGAGAATCTCCCAGCAAGGCCGTTTGTGCCTGGTCGATCACCTCATTAATCCCTCGGTCGTTGGGTTCCATTCCTTTCATGAACAAGCGGGATAGGATATGGAAGCCGCACACCTGTTTAAGATCATTGTCTGAGGCAATCCACTGAAAGGCGATTACAGAGGCATCATCAAGATATTGATATAGATTAAAGGCCGCTTGTTCTGCCACTTCTAACGAAGGTGTCTGTTCCATCCAAAGATCGACAATCTCTATAGGCATCTCCTCGGGTGGCATGATCATCGTTGCAAGGATCTTGCACTCACGGATATTCTCCTTCCACAATTCGATGGCCAAATGGTAGTCTTTCCCATATTCTTCGGCCATCTTTCGAAGATCAAGGATATTCACGCCCCAGTTAAGGTGGTAGTCAATGCCCTTCTCACGCATCGACCGGGTCGCCTCACCGTTCATCAAGAGTCTGAAGCTCTGTTTAATTTCCTTCAATTTCTGATGTGTGTTGTCTGTCATTAACTTAATCTATGAACTATGAACTATGAACTATGAACTATGAACTATGAACTAAAACGCTTAGTCTAAACGCCCCCATACTCCCTGCTATATCTGAGCATCTGTTGAGCATATCCTTCCGTATAGTCGAGGGACACATCTATCATCTCTCCCTGAGCATCATAGACAGGAATCATAACTGGATTTATAAATCCCTTATAGGGTGCGAGGTTCAGTTTTCGGTAACGTGAAAGGATCTCCTGATGGATTACTGGGTCAACTTTCACGGCATAGCGCTCCACTAAAGTGCGGGCTGCCTCATAATCACCCTCACTCTTGATACGCTGGATCTCAGCCAATAGCTGTGCAATGAGCAATCTCAATTTCCGATAGTCATTGATTTTCAAGAAAGTTTTTCCATCACGTCTCACCAGTTCCATCACGCCATCATCTTCTCCATGCTCCATGCACCAATGGGCTATCAATGAGCGATTACGCATATGAGCTTCTTCGATTTGATGTCCGGGATGGATCCGTGTCAGTTGGGTCAGCAAACCATTCATCATGTAAGTGTAGTACTGACTTTTATAAGCTTCCTCATCGGGCGTGAGCCCCAATTCCACCAATTTGGTATCAGCAATGTAATACAAGCCAAATAAATCTGCACGTGCCTCTTCGATGGTATTTCCGTATGCCTTTAGCGCATCAGGGTCGGTGGAAGGCAAAAGTTGACCGCTACCATGACCCAGGCATTCGTGCAGATCGGTGTGCAGATCATCGCACACATCACCATATCGTTCTATCAATGAGATCGTTATGTCATCGATAACGAACTCCTCCTTGAATCCGTTTCCACGTGCTGCTTTGTTGTAAGCCTCTGTCAGATTACCGATGGTAACACTCTTCGAACCATACTCCGCTCTGATCCAGTCGGCATTGGGCAGGTTGATGCCAATGGCTGTTGAGGGATACTCATCCCCGCCAAGCATGGCTGCACAGATGACATGGGCCGTCACTCCTTTCACTTGAGGTTTGCGGAAACGGGGATCTACGGGAGAATGATCTTCAAACCACTGAGCGTTATCAGCGATTAGACGCGTACGCTTCGTTGCCTCCAGGTCTTTGTATTCCACAATACCCTCCCAGGAGCCTTTCATCCCGAGCGGGTCCCCATACACTTCAATGAATCCGTTGATAAAGTCAATACGCGATTCATGCTCACCAACCCATTCAATGCAATATTGATTAAAATCGCGTAAATCTCCTGTTTGATAGTATTTTATCAAAGTTGAGATATACTGCCGTTGACCTTCGTCTTCAGCCACATTAAGGGCTTTCCCCAACCAATAGACAATCTTGCTGATGGCTTTGCCATAGCGTCCGCCTATCCGCCACACATCTTCCTGTATAATGCCATTACGCTTCACGACAGTAGAATTCAAGCCAAAAGAGGGAGGCTGCGGGTCGTTGGCATAGCGTTCTTTCATTGTCTTGTAAAACTGTTCCACCTCTTGTTGGGTAACCTCCTCATAGAAATGACATGCAGAGGTCAACACCAGATCTTCTCCATGGGCCTTGTTTACACGTTTGGGTAACACATCGGGGTGGAACATCACAGGAAATAGTTCTCGGATAAAGGCCTCCCTGTCCTGACCTTTCTGCAGAGGCAACAAGGAGTCATCCAAGGTGTCAATCACATCCTGTAGATACGACGCGCTAAAACCTGGAACAAATTTCTCGCAACCATAATGATGGTAAATACCATTGGAAAACCAGACACGTTTCAAATAAACTTCCAATGCCAAAAAATCAGAACATGTCCTGTCACCCTCATAATGTATATAGATCGACTCCAACAATTGTCGGATCGTCAGGTTATATTTACCAAACTGATCGAAGGTAATGTCACGGCCACACAACGTAGCCTCCGATAAATAATATACTAACTGTTTCTGCCGTAAAGATAATGCCGAGAACCCATTTAAGCGGTATCTCAGCATCTGAATGTCGGCAAAACGCTCATCTGTGTAACAGAATGGATCCGTTTGCATAATTTATTCCTTTTTCTCTACTTTCTTACGGCCCTTCTGATTAGGACTTTTCTCCTCAGGCTGAACCGGTGGCGGAGGCGGCAGATGATTAACCTTATACTCCCGTGGTGTAATACCGTTAAACTTGTAGAAAGCAGCATAAAACGACTGTCTGTTCGCAAATCCGACCATGTCACTGATGTCTTCCATATTCAAGTCACGATAACGCCGGTCCACTAACAAAGTCATCGCCTCTTCAATACGAAATTTATTGACGAAAGACGTGTAGTTCATGTGGAATCTCACGTTGACAACAGCCGAGATATAACGTGTGTTTGTGCCAAGATCTTCCGCAAGCCGTTTGGCGGAATAGTCCTTATCCTTGAATTTCTTCTGAATGAGGATGATATTGAGAATTCTCTCCCTCAGCTCATCCATCAAGGTAGGACTCACCAGATTGCGGTAAGCTGCTTCCTTTTCTTTTTTTACTGTAATATTATATTTTCCCATGATAATAATTGATAGTCCAGAAATTACCTCGCAAATATAAGAAAAAAAACGGTCAAATTCCAAGAAGAATAGCGTAATTTTAATGTTTTTTAATAAAACACGATGATCTGAAGCTACTTTACAAGTGATAAAACCATCGTTGATAGGATAAAAACACTATGCCTCCAATAAAAGAACTAATAGTATGTGGAACAAAACAAATTGTTTTGTACTTGAAAAAACGTCACTTTAGGAAGTAAAAAACGTCATTTTAGAGAACAAAACAAATTGTTTTGTAATGGGAGGTGATTGTCTATAAAAGGCAATAAGACATCTTTTACATTCCAAAGTAGCGTATTTACAATGGCATCATGCTGTTGTATGCACAGCTTTTACCACGTGAAGTCAACACATTCGTTAAGATATAAAAAGGACGTTACTAAACAAGAAAATAGTATCTGTACTGCAAAACAATGATATTTTCCCTCAGAAATATTTGGTTGTTGGCGGAAAATGTAGTAACTTTGCGCCCGATTTATAATTTTGTAGTCCGTGGAGGCTTGAAAAAGTGGCAGCAGAAAGCATGCACGCCTCGCGGAAAAACCCGTTTAAAATAAAATAATGTACGCAATTGTAGAAATTAACGGTCAGCAGTTTAAGGCAGAACAGGGAAAGAAACTGTTCATTAACCACATCCGTGAGGCGGAGGAAGGCCAAACTGTTGAATTTGACAAAGTACTGCTCGTTGACAACGAGGGTGCTGTCACAGTAGGTACACCCACTGTAGAGGGTGCAAAAGTAGTGTGTGAGGTGATTGCTCCCCTGGTGAAGGGTGACAAAGTGATTGTCTTCAAGATGAAGCGTCGTAAAGATTATCGCAAGAAGAACGGACACCGCCAACAGTACACACAGGTTGAAATCAAATCAGTAATCGCTTAACAAAGGAGGAACAAGAAATGGCACATAAAAAAGGTGTAGGAAGTTCTAAGAACGGACGCGAGAGTGCTGCTCAGCGACTCGGCGTGAAGATTTGGGGCGGTCAGAAATGTGTTGCTGGTAATATTATTGTTCGCCAGCGTGGAACTCACCACAATCCAGGCAACAATGTTGGTATCGGCAAGGACGACACCCTCTTTGCTCTTTGTGACGGTGTTGTGAACTTCAAGAAAGGCCGTAACAACAAGAGCACGGTTTCTGTGATCCCTGTAACAGAGGAGGCAGAGGCCTAGTAATTCAAAACAACTTATTCCAAACAAACAATAGAGTCCCAGCCTCCTCAAGGTTGGGATTTCTTATTATAAAGCATTCATGAGATTTATCCACAACGCTAACCATCTGGTGATGCCATCCACGAAGATAATCGTAACTTTAAACAACTTACAATGCACTCGGCAAAAAAAACAAATGAATTTGTTTTGTTCTGCTCTCGTTTTTTCGTAACTTTGCAGCCATATTGTGATTATACATTAAAAAACAAAATATTATGCTTACATTGAAACTCATCAGTGAGGATACGGAACGCGTTATCAAAGGTCTGGAAAAGAAGCATTTCGCGGATGCGAAACAGGCCATTCAACAAGTACTCGACGTTGACAAGCGTCGTCGCGAGGCTCAACAGCAACTTGATGCTAACCTGAACGCAGCCAAGAAGATGGCCGCGCAGATTGGTGCTTTGATGAAGGAAGGAAAGAAGGAAGAGGCTAATGCCGTGAAGGATTCCGTTTCCCAACTGAAGGAGACCAACAAGCAACTGGAGGAACAGATGAGCAAGGCTCAGGAGGAACTGACAACCCTGCTCTGTCAGATTCCGAATATCCCTTATGATGAGGTTCCTGAGGGAAAGGCGGCAGAAGATAACCGCGTAGTAAAGAGTAATCTCAAGGAGTGCACAGAGAATGATACCGTTGGCAACTGGGACGTTAATCCCAAGCTCGCCGCAGAGGGCTTCACTCCGCTGCCTCACTGGGAACTGGCCAAGAAATACAACCTCATCGATTTCGACCTTGGCGTGAAGATTACCGGTGCTGGATTCCCTGTGTATATCGGAAAGGGAGCAAGACTGCAGCGGGCGCTAATTAACTTCTTCCTTGATGAGGCTCGCAAGAGCGGCTATACAGAGATCATGCCGCCTACGGTGGTGAACCAGGCTTCAGGATATGGTACAGGACAGCTGCCTGACAAGGAAGGACAGATGTACCATTGTGAGGTGGATGACTTCTATCTCATCCCTACAGCTGAGGTGCCCGTAACGAATATCTACCGTGATGTGATCCTTGACGAGAAGGATCTACCCATCAAGAATTGCGCTTATACGGAGTGTTTCCGTCGTGAAGCAGGAAGTTACGGAAAAGATGTGCGCGGACTGAACCGTCTGCATGAGTTCTCAAAGATCGAGATTGTGCGCATTGACAAGCCTGAGCACTCCAAGGAGAGTCACAAGGAGATGCTGGAACATGTGGAGGGATTGCTGAAGAAATTAGAACTTCCCTACCGCATCCTGCTGCTCTGTGGCGGTGACCAAAGCTTCACTTCTTCTATCTGTTACGATTTCGAGGTCTATTCCGAGGCACAAGGTCGATGGTTGGAGGTATCATCGGTATCAAACTTCGACACATATCAGGCCAATCGACTGAAATGCCGGTATCGTAGAGAAGATACTAAGAAGACTGAACTCTGCCACACACTCAACGGATCGGCATTGGCCCTGCCACGTATCGTGGCCGCCCTCTTAGAGAACAACCAGACAGAAGAAGGCATACGCATACCTAAAGCCCTGATTCCCTATACAGGGTTCGATATCATTGACTAAACATGTGAAGAGTGACATTATCCTCACCCACTGAAAGATAATCATTATGAATAGAATCGTCAGAAAAGAACAGTTCTCAGAGAAGGTCTTTCTCTTCGAGATTGAGGCACCGCTGATTGCCAAGAGCCGTAAGGCCGGAAACTTCGTCATTGTACGTGTCGGCAAGAAAGGTGAGCGCATGCCTCTGACCATCGCGGGTGCCGACATCGAAAAAGGTACCATTACCCTTGTTGTACAACAGGTTGGATTGTCATCCAAGAAACTCTGCCTGTTGAATGAGGGGGATTATGTGACAGATGTCGTAGGACCGTTAGGTAATCCCACCCACATTGAGAAATTCGGTACAGTGGTTTGTGCCGGTGGTGGATTGGGGGTTGCTCCGATGCTGCCTATCATCCAATCACTGAAAGCAGCCGGCAATCGCGTGCTAAGCGTGATGGCAGGACGTTCGAAAGACCTCATCATCCTTGAAGATAAGGTACGTCAGAGTTCCGATGAAGTAATCATTATGACTGATGACGGAAGCTATGGAGAGAAAGGTGTTGTTACAGTGGGTATCGAGAAATTCATCGAACAGGAACATGTAGATAAGGTGTTTGCCATCGGTCCTCCCATCATGATGAAGTTTTCTAACCTGACGGCACAGAAACATAACATCCCTTGTGAAGTGAGCTTGAACACCATTATGGTGGATGGCACGGGTATGTGCGGTGCCTGCCGACTGACCATCGGTGGCAAGACGAAGTTCGTTTGTATCGACGGCCCTGAGTTCGACGGTGCTCTTGTTGATTGGGACGAGATGTTCAAGCGCATGGGTACTTTCAAGCGTGAGGAGCAAGAAGAACTCGCGCACTTTGAAGAGCATCTTTCTGACAATCCAGATAACACGGAGAATGCCAAACATCCTGACTCTTCTGATATCGTGATGGATAACGATCCTACAAACGATACCATAGAGGTTCTCACCGACCGTAACGCTGAATGGCGAAAGGAACTGCGTGCTTCGATGAAACCCAAGGAACGCACACAAATCGAACGTGTTATCATGCCCGAACTGGATCCCGTGTATCGTGCAACAACACGAACAGAAGAGGTGAATATAGGACTTACCAAGGAGATGGCCATGACAGAGGCAAAGAGATGCCTCGACTGCGCTAAGCCAACCTGTGTGGAAGGGTGCCCTGTGAACATCAATATTCCATCGTTTATCAAGAATATCGAGCGTGGACAGTTCCTTGCTGCTGCTAAGGTGCTGAAGAACACCTCTGCCCTACCCGCTGTCTGCGGCCGTGTCTGTCCGCAGGAGAAACAGTGTGAGAGCAAGTGTATCCACCTGAAGATGAATGAGCCCGCCGTGGCCATCGGTTATCTGGAGCGATTCGCTGCTGACTTTGAACGTGAGAGCGGTAATATCAGTCTGCCGGAGATTGCTCCTGCCAATGGTATTAAGATTGCTGTCGTTGGCTCTGGTCCTGCAGGTCTCTCATTTGCCGGCGACATGGTGAAAAAGGGATATGATGTTTATGTTTTCGAGGCTCTCCACGAGATTGGCGGTGTGCTTAAATATGGTATTCCAGAATTCCGTCTGCCCAACAAGATAGTTGACGTGGAAATCGAGAACCTCGCCAAGATGGGGGTACACTTCCAGACTGACGTGATCGTTGGTAAGACTATATCCGTTAAACAACTTGAAGAACAAGGCTTCAAGGGTATCTTCGTGGGATCTGGTGCGGGACTTCCTAACTTTATGAATATCCCTGGTGAGAACAGTATCAATATCATGTCATCTAACGAATACCTGACCCGTGTGAACCTGATGGATGCTGCCAATCCCAAAACGGATACACCACTGAATCCAGCGACAAACGTACTCGTAGTTGGTGGTGGAAACACAGCCATGGACTCTTGTCGCACAGCAAAACGACTGGGAGCCAATGTGACATTGGTCTATCGTCGTTCTGAAGTGGAAATGCCTGCCCGCCTCGAAGAAGTGAAGCATGCCAAAGAAGAAGGTATCACCTTCCTCACCCTTCACAACCCGATTGAATATATCGCTGATGAAAACGGAGCAGTCAAACAGGCCGTCCTGCAAGTGATGGAACTGGGTGAGCCCGATGCTTCCGGGCGCCGCTCTCCTGTTCCCGTAGCGGGCAAGACCGTTACCCTCGATGTTGATCAGGTTATCGTGGCTGTGGGTGTATCCCCCAACCCGTTGGTTCCCAAATCTATTCCTGGTCTTGAACTTGGTCGAAAGAATACGATTGCAGTCTCTGAAGAAATGCAATCATCACGTAGCGAAATCTTTGCCGGTGGCGACATCGTGCGTGGCGGTGCTACGGTGATACTTGCCATGGGTGACGGTCGTCGTGCCGCTCAGAACATGGATAAGTTTTTAAAGAACCAGTAATCATGAATGGATTATATACCATTATCTTGCTCATACTAAGTAATGTCTTCATGACACTTGCTTGGTATGGGCATCTTAAACTACAAGAGACCGGAGTATCCAGTCATTGGCCGCTAATCGGGGTCATTGTCTTTTCTTGGGGCATCGCCTTCTTGGAATATTGCTGTCAGGTTCCAGCCAACCGAATGGGATTTGAAGGAAATGGCGGTCCTTTCAGTCTGGTACAGCTAAAAGTGATTCAAGAATGCGTCTCTCTGGCAGTGTTTGCTGTCATTGCAAATATTCTCTTTCAAGGCAACCATTTACACTGGAATCATATTCTCGCCTTTTTCCTCATTATCTGTGCTGTGTATCTGGTATTTATGAAATAGAATCAAATCGATCATAGCAAAAAATCGTTAATCACTTTGATAATATAATTATTCTTTGTATCTTTGTTGTTCTAAATCACCGAAAGAATAATGAAGATACTTAGATTTTTTGTTTCTCTTCTCATCATCGTTTCCTGTCAGGGGATGCATGCTCAAAAGAAGAAAGGTGGCAAGACTGCTGCGAAGAAAAAGACAGAACAGGTGCAGCCTTCTGCAGAAGACTTGCTCTACGAGAATATGCTTGAAAGTACACAGCGTGTATTCTTCATCGACAGTATCGTTGTCGATCAGAATGATTTCATCCGTCACATTCCTCTACCTAAAGAGTGTGGCATGCTCAAAACCTTAAACAGTGAGCAGGAAACAGGCTATGCCTTTATCAATGAGTTTGGAAACAAAATGTACTATTCTGTTGAGGACACGCTGGGAAATTCCACCTTATTTACGAGAGATAAATTAGGCGAAAAATGGTCTAATCCTATTGCCCTGTCAGGGATATCCGACAACTGTTCAAACTACCCATTTATGATGGCCGATGGTATGACGTTCTATTTCGCACATAAAGGCGAGAACACACTGGGAGGATATGATATCTTCGTGACACGATACGACGGTGAGACGGGAGAATTCCTCCGTCCCAACAATATTGGCCTTCCTTTTAATTCCAAAGCCAATGACTACATGTATGTCGTAGATGAACTTGATTCCTTGGGGTGGTTGGTAACCGATCGGCATCAGCCAGAGGGGAAGGTATGTATCTATACTTTCGTCCCGTCTAAGAATCGTGAGAATTTTGACCTGGAAGTGATTTCCAATCAGGATGTCAGACAGTATGCCGATATTCAAAGCATTGAAGCGACATGGCCATCCGTAGAGGAACGAGAAACAGCAATCAGACGACTGGAGATGATGAAGAATCGGCGTTCACCATCCCTGGAAAAAGCCTCATTCTCCTTTGTCATCAACGACCGAATCATCTACTCACGTTTTGATGACTTTCATTCATCAACAGCACGTAGTCTTTTCGAGGATCTCTTACAAAACAAAAAACGTAGTGAAAATGATGCCAAGCAGTTAGAGGCGCTTCGTAAACGCTTTCACCAAGCAGACGAGGCTGGTCGTCAGCAACTGAGACAAACAATTCTGGTAGCAGAACAGGAATTGGAACAACTGAACCTCTCCATCAAATCCTTAGAGAAGAGAATTAGGAACGAAGAATTATCGTCATTAACTAAATAATCCGAATATGAAGTATTTTGAACCATCTGAACTCCTCATCAACGAGGACGGGTCAATTTTCCACTTGCATGTCAAGCCGGAACAGCTGGCCGACAACGTGATCCTTGTAGGTGACCCCGGTAGGGTTCCCACTGTGGCAGCGCATTTTGATGAGAAAGAATGCGATATTGAAAGTCGAGAATTCCATACCATCACCGGTAGCTACAAAGGCAAACGCATCACAGTACTCTCAACAGGTATAGGATGCGATAATATCGACATCGTGTTGAATGAACTGGATGCCTTGGCAAACATCGACTTCAAAACACGAACAGAAAAAGAACAGCTACGGTCGCTTAACATTGTACGCATCGGAACGTGTGGCGGTCTGCAACCTTTCACACCTACAGGAACGTTCATTGCATCAGTAAAAAGCATTGGCTTTGATGGATTGCTGAACTTTTATGCAGGGCGCAATGAGGTGTGCGACCTTGATTTTGAGAAGGCATTTAAAGAACACATGAAGTGGAATCCACAATTGTGTGACCCTTATGTGATCGATGCAGACAAGAATCTGATTGACCGGATCGCCTGTGATGATATGGTGCGCGGCGTGACCATTGCATGTGGCGGTTTCTTCGGACCACAAGGACGTGAACTGCGTATTCCACTTGCTGACCCGAATCAAAATGAGAAAGTGGAGACTTTTGAATATGACGGACTGAAGATCACAAACTTCGAAATGGAATCATCAGCAGTAGCTGGATTATCGGCACTGTTGGGACACAAAGCTATGACCTGCTGCATGGTGATTGCTAACCGCTGGGCAAAGAGTGCCAATACAGGATACAAGAACACCATCGACACATTGATCCAAACCGTATTAGACCGTATATGATCTTTTCTGTCATTATGTCCATCATTTTTATCGTCCTTGCCATCATCTTTCTGATGGGTAAGGGCGATAAACTCATTGCCGGTTATAATACTGCCAGTGAAGAAGAGAAAAGCAAAGTTATCATCAAGCGGCTGCGCTTACTGATGGCTATCATTTGCGTAATAACCGCTGGATATGTGAGTATCCAACCCATCATTGAAAACAACCGTGCAGCACAGATGGGAGCTATTTTTGCATTCTTACTTGTAACGATGATTTTCATTATCCTTGCCAATACGTGGGCCAAAAAGAAATGAGCTATAACGACACGATCTGCGCACTCGCAACTGCTCCGGGTGGAGCTCTCGGCATCATCAGGATCTCTGGTTCCCAGACACTTGAGATTCTTTCCCAAATCTTCTCCAAAGATCTCACAAGGCTGCAGCCAAACACCATCCATTACGGGCACATCAAGAATGGCTCTGAGATTCTCGATGAATGTATGGTAAGCATTTTCCGGGCTCCCCACTCTTACACTGGTGAGGACTCTGTGGAGATTAGTTGTCATGGCAGCCGCTATATATTAAATAAGGTATTAGAGTTGTTGGTGCAACATGGTTGTCGGATGGCAGGACCTGGTGAATACACCCAACGTGCCTATCTCAACGGTAAGATGGACTTGAGTCAAGCAGAGGCCGTTGCCGATCTCATCGCTTCTACTAATCGGGCTTCCCACCACCTTGCTATGAGCCAACTCAAAGGTGGGGTCTCTTCAGAACTGTCGAGACTGCGCGGGCAACTGCTCAAACTGACTTCCCTCCTCGAACTGGAACTCGATTTCTCTGACCATGAGGACTTGGAGTTTGCCGACCGCACAGAACTATTACAACTGGCTCAGAGAATTGAAGAGCATATCACACATCTTGCCAAGACTTTTGAGACCGGACAGGCTCTGAAGGATGGTATTCCTGTCGCAATAGTAGGTGCTCCTAATGTCGGAAAAAGCACGCTGCTTAATGCCCTGCTCAACGAGGAGCGTGCCATCGTATCAGATATACAAGGTACTACTCGCGACACCATTGAGGACACGATACAGATTGAGGGCATCACCTTCCGCTTCATAGACACCGCTGGTATTCGCCATACTTCTGACACCATCGAGCAAATGGGTATTGACCGCTCCATGGAGGCGGCACAAAAGGCGAAAGTGATATTGATGATGACGGAACCGGGAGTCCCCTACCCTGACATTCCTGTCAGAGAGAACCAGACCCTCATCCGCATAGAGAACAAGACAGAGGCTTTTCAGGCAAAATACGGCATCGGTCTCGACAAATTACGCCAACAACTTCTCGATGCCGTTCCACAAACAGCAGACTCAGAAGTCATCATCTCCAATGCCCGCCATTACCAAGCACTCATAAAGGCTAACGAGAGCCTCAGCCGTGTCATCAACGGACTCCATCAGCAACTCAGTGGTGACCTCATCTCCGAAGATCTCCGCCAAGTCCTCTCAGAACTAGCAGAAATAACCGGAGAGGGACAAATCACCCCCAACGAAGTCCTCAACAACATCTTCCAGCATTTCTGCGTGGGAAAATAGAATACGATTAACGGTCATCACTCGATATTACTCGATATGACTAAATCGTTTATTTTCAGGTAATTCCACACTCGCCATATCATCAGCGTTAATCGTTGATGATATTTTTTTTCGCTCATTTTTGTACGTTATTTGTACGTTTGGGAAAATCCCAACGTTGGCACATACTCACTCAATGTCTCCGACTGGCACACGTTGGACACCATTGGATTGTTAAACGATGTCCTCGTGTGGCACACTTTGGACACATTTGGACACATTTAGACAGACTTGGACAGAGTTGGACAGAAAACAGGAATAATAACGTACAAAAATAGACATATGGAAATAGTTAAGAAATGCGAATGGTGTCATAAGACCTTCATTGGTCAGATGGTCACAGCAAGGTTTTGCAGCAGTAAATGTTGCAATCAGGCTTATAGGTACAAGAGAAATGTGCAATCAGGCAAGTGCACACCTCCCGACAGCACTATCGATTTGAGTACCTTATCAAGAAGAGTTGACGAGAAGAAGCAGTTCAATGACACGCTGAAGGATAAACAGTTTCTGTCTCCGTTAGAGACTGCAGAGCTTCTTGGCGTTTGCCGAAGTACTATCTACAATTATCTTGGGCAACATGAACTGAAGGCAAAACAATTTCGAGGAAAGACCATCATCAGAAGGAGCGACATTGAAAAACTCTTCGATGAAGCCCCATCCTATAAGAAGCGAGGCAACATCCAAAAGGGAAAGAAAACTCATAATGACTATTATTCCCTCAAAGAGATGATGGAGAAATTCAAGATCAGTAAGCGAACGGTATTCCGTAGATGTGAACAGTTCGGTATTCCCCAAATCATTGAAGGGAGAAGAACTTTCTGGAAGAAGAAAGACGTTGACGTGCATTTCGCAGAACTGCTCGTGCAATATGACCTGAAAGACTGGTATAATGCCAAGCAGATAGAGGAGATTTACGGGATGAAGCGGGCTGCTCTAAACAAATATGCCCTTCGGCATAATGTGCCACGCATCCAGTTTCAGAACATCACTTACTTCTCAAAGAGTCATATTGACAACCTCAAACGACTTGCCAAAATACCAGATGGCAACTACTACACCGTTCAGGACATTGTCAAAAGCAGCAGTTTCTCAACATCCCAAGTTCGTTACTATGTCAAGAACGAAAAGCTAAGTGTGAAGAGAGTCAACGGACTGTTGCTGATACTGAGGACTGACTGGGATGCATTTGTAAAACGATACCAGGCAAGCCACCTCTCTGAAGCACCCAAGCCACAAGAACCCAGTCCTTTCTACACCACTGATGAGATTATTGAGAAGTACAAGGTCAAGGAAACGACCATCTACCGTATTGCCAAAGCGCAGAACATAGATGTCTTTACAATTGGGGATAAGAAATGCTTCCCCAAGACTGGCATCGACAATTATTTCATTAAGGACAATCCCACCCCAGAACTGACAGAATGGTACTCCAGCGAAGAAATCCAATCGAAATACGGCATGACGTACAAGCAAGTAACAACATTCGTCTGCAAGCATCATATCCCCAGAAAGTATGTCGGCACAAAGCCCTACTATTCAAAACTGCATGTTGATAAGGAGAAGAACATTCTTCAACCAGAAGACGATTTCAAGACCGTTGAGGAACTAATGTCTATGTATCAGATGACTGTCCATCAGGTAAGAGAGGTTATCCGCTTCTATCATGTGCCAAAGAAGAGGTGTGGCAAGTTCATCAAACTCAGTTTACATGATTTCAACCGTATCATCGAGGAGCGGAAGCAAGGTATTGTACCGGCTAAATGTGATGAGTTGCCAACAGATCCATCCTAAAATCCAGTTTATTGTAAGTTTATGGCGGTATAAGGATATACTGACGATACTCTCCCTAATTTTGCAGCCAGATTTTCAAAATAGAAGTATAACGCATTAAAAAATAAAGCATTATGAACACAAGTAACATTTGTACCAAGGTAACCGTTCGCCAGGCTAAGCTCAAAAACGGAATGATTTCACTCTATCTGGATTACTATCCTGCAATCCGTAACCCCAAAACTATGAAACCGTCTCGACGGGAGTATCTTGGCATTTACATCTATGCCAATCCAAAGAACCAGATGGAGATGGAGTTTAATAAGGACATGCGTATGAAGGCAGAGGGTATTCGATGCATTCGTGTGCAGTCGCTCATCAATGAGCAGTTCGGATTCCTCGACAAGACAAAGCAAAAGGCTGACTTCCTCACCTACTTCAAGGAGAAATGTAGAGTAAAGCATGACAGATGGGGCATTGTGTACAAGCATTTTTCAAAGTACGTCAACGGCAAATGTACCTTTGGCGAGGTCACTATTGAACTATGCCGTGGATTCCGTGAGTATCTTCTCAATGCCCATCAACTGAAGCACACCAAACAGATGCTTAGTCAGAATTCCGCTGCCAGCTACTATTCTACCTTCAGAGAACTATTGTATCATGCCTACAGGGAGAAGTGGCTGAACGAGAATATCAGTGAGTATCTTGACAAGATTGACACTCTTGATACCCATAAGGAATCGCTTACTCTTGGTGAGTTGAAGAAATTGAATAAGACACCATGCAGGATTCCTGCAGTAAAACAGGCTACACTGTTTGCGGGTTTGACAGGCTTACGTATCAGCGACGTACTAAGACTGAAATGGGAGAATCTTCGCATTGGCAACGATGGAGGCTATGTTATCCAATATCGCATCAAGAAAACTGGTACCGAAGATACTCTTCCAATTAGCGATGAAGCCTACGAACTCTGTGGTGAACGTAGTACAGGAACGGTTTTCAAAGGACTAAGCTACAGTATTGTCAGCTACAACCTGAAGGAATGGATAAAAGCCGCAGGCATCGACAAGCACATCACTTTCCACTGTCTCCGTCGAACTTTTGCATCCCTTGAAGTAAGCATGGGTACCCCCATCTATACTGTTTCGAAGATGCTCGGTCATAAGAATGTGTCCACGACACAGATATATGCAGACTTAAACGATGCAAACAAGCGCAAGGCTTCTGAACTCATTTCTCTGAAATAGCAGAGCATACGAAATCATTAACTATCAAGTCCTATCATCCTTTGTCTCAAGTAATTATGAGACGAAGGATAAGACTTGATTTTGTGAATGAAAAGTATATTTTTAGCACAAATCATTACTCGTTATCACTAAAAAGCAGTACCTTTGCAGTCAACTTTTTAGGATAACGAGATATGAATATCGACGAGTATTTTCACAAGACACTGTTTGTAAGCACTATTATAATAGGGCCAGCTTTAGCAATGACGTTACCATTGGTGTACTGGGTTCAGTATAAAGACATGTTGTTTTTCCCAAGTTTCCTTTACTATGTGACGGGAACTGGCTGTATTTCTGCAATGCTGTACTTCGGCTTATACGTTATGCCAGACAGCCTGAAAAGGCTAAAGGGAAAGAAAAAGCCAACCAAACAGATACTTCTTCTCCCACCACCTGTCAAGTCCGCAGAAGAAAACAAGCCTTCTGAAGAACCTCATACAGCGGAGCCTACTATATATAATAAGGTGGAAGAAGTTCCGCCTGTTCTTTCCCCTTCTGTTCCTGATACGATTAGTAAAGCCAACCAAAAAGAGACTATGATGTATAAGAAGTTCTACTATACTTACGTGGAGAAATACGTAAGGAAGTATCTGCCCGTTGAGGATGCCCAGATAGTATTGGAGGATATTTACCTGGCTATTGATAATCGGGCATTGGATCTGATTGTGGATGGACATAAGACTCGTCTTCCCTATGAGGTGAAGGCTACATCAAAATTCAATTCTCTTAATACGGAAGACATATACCACATTGGCTTTGTCGTGAAGTTCTTCCTCAAAAAGTCTAATGTCTTTGGAGCGACTTTCATAAAAGAAGTATTCCCCTACCAGTTGAGAGACGTAGAATTCAGTACCGTTACAACAAAGTTGACTTCAAGCGAGTCAAAAAATCCATCTATTCCAATCCCTAAAGTATGCTGGGGTGACAACCGCAGTATATCGAAGAAATTCAGCGGTCATATTACAGAAGAACTTATCAAGCAAATATAACCAACAATCACTGGGAATAAGCTCAACAGTATAGTTTATTCCCAGTTTATTTTAGTTTATAGCGGTATTTGGATATACCGTTGATAAACCCTGTTCCTTTGCAGCGATGTTCCACTAAAGGGACAGGATAAAAAATGTTAGAACAACAAATTCAGAATCTGACAGAGAAAGTCGATCAGCTTACACAACTCGTTTATGAGTTGTCTAAAATGACTACTCCTATTGAGCAGTCATCAGTATCTAACCGCCATGTCCTCACCGACATTCAAGGAGCCATGCGTATTACTGGTAAGGCAAAGCCCACCATCTATGCCAATGCCCGTAAAGGTATCATCCCCCACTACAAAAGAGGAAATAAACTCTACTTCTATGAGGATGAACTATACAAATGGATTGAGGGAGGGAAACAAGACTGCTATGGCATCAATTCCGAAGAGATGCTGAAAGAGATTCGGCAGCGAGTTCATCATCTGCCCAGTAGTAACCGCTAATCGTCTGTACTATGATTAACCAGCAATGTTTACCCTTTGAGTGTTTGCAGGTTGAGATTCAAGACATCATCAAGAACTTTGTTGATGTCTATCAGTGTGATGCAGACATCGTTATCACAACCATCTATGCCATTGTGAGTATTGCCGTCAACAAGTCCATCAAACTGTTTGACGGCAAGTACACCAACTATCCCTCTATGTGGATATGTCATGTAGCACCCAGCGGCAGCAATAAGAGTGCCCCTGTGAAGATGCTATACAAGCCTATCAATGAACTGAACGAAGAAGCAGTGATGGCATATTATGAAGAACTACGAAATACTGATAGGGACGATGGAACCAACAAGCCGAAACCCATCTGCAAGAAACTGTCTCTCACTGACACCACCCCTGAAGCCATCTACAAAGCACTATCCTTTATGCCGCAGATGATATACCGTGATGAAATCAAAGGAATGATTGATGACTTTGACCGCTATAACCGTAGTGGCATCATCAGCAACATGCTCTCTATCTGGGATAGTACCAGCTTCTGCATCGACCGTAAAACCGAAGACCCTACTTTCATCCGAGAGCCTTTTCTGGATATTCTTGGCGGTATCCAGCCAGGTCTGTTGAAGTCGACATTCGGCAATCCTCAGTTGATGGTCAGTGGCTTTAACCAGCGTATTCTATTTGTTTATCCCGATAAGGTTCCAGTCACGTACTATTCAGACAAACAACTCTCTGAAAGCATTATGCCTTACTGGACTGATTTCATAAGGGAACTGTTGAAGGTAGAGCCAACGGAACTAACCCTTTCCCCTGAGGCTAAAGATTTCTATTGCACTTACTACAACATGTTGCAAGACAAAAAGTCCTCAGCCGATGACTACATGCAGTATGTCTATAGTAAGTTGCAGATTATCATCCTCCGTTGGACTATCGTCACTCATCTGTTATGGGAGAAGACTTTTGATTACTATCATAAAGAGATTATCTCAGGTGATGAAATGATTCACTCGGTTCAATGTATGCTTTATTTCGAGAGTGCAGCCGAGAAGGTCTATCAGGAGATTAGCGGTGGAATGTATCAGGGCTACACCAAGGAACAGAGCCTGAAGATTATCTATAACACCTATGGCGGTGAGGTTAATCTACAGAAACTGGCTGATGCTCTGGGCTGTTCTCGCCAGTATGTGAGCAAGGCGGTCAACAAGAAAGACCCAAGTTGACAGGTTGCGCTGTATTTTTAACTTATAAACTGATTATCAATGAGATACGAAAGAAACGACCGCAACCTCGCAACATTGGCGACAAATACGGCTGACAGAAGCCCCTCCGCAGGAGTCCTCTGCCACTCTTCCATAGAAGGGTGGTAGCCCACTAGCACCCTAAAGGGTACAATGGGCTCAGGGACGCATTCCCTAATAACCTTTCCACAAGGGCTTCGCCCCTTGACCCCATCTTTTGAAATATCAATTACTAAAGCAATAAAAACAATGGCTAAAAAGACATGCATACATTTCGATCCTGTTAAGCCAGGGTGCGAGATTCATAATTGGCGTTTGAAGGAACTTGATTATGTCATCAAGGATCTCACGCCAAACAATGAACACTGGATTGATCCTCGATACGAAGGTAAGAGTTTGGCAGATATTCGCAAGGAAATTGCAGAACGCTATCAGGCCACCGTTGGTCAGAAGATGCAGGCAAAAGCTGCTCCTATCCGTGAGGCTCCAATCGTCATCAAACCTGAAACCACTATGGCAGACCTGCAACTGTTAGCAAAGCAACTTGAAAAGGAGTTTGGCATCAAGTGCATTCAGATTCATATCCATCGTGATGAAGGTTTCAACAAGACTAATCCAGACCCCTCAAATCTGAACCTTCATGCTCATTTCGTAGCAGACTGGACTCACGACAATGGCACTTCATTGCGCCTTGGACGTCAAGACACCTCAAAAATGCAGACTATCGGAGCCGAATGCCTCAAGATGGAACGTGGTAGCAGTTCCAATGTAAAACACCTCAATGCCATCCAGTACAAAGAGAAGAAGGCACTTGAAAACATCGCTTCCCTTAGGAAACTGGTCTATAAGTCGTTCCTCTCCCAAAATGCCAAGAATGCACTCTATAAAAGGATTGACCAGCTTGTGGAAGATCTAAAGGCTGACCCGATGAACATTGAGCTTCAGCAGCAGGTAGAACAACTGACTGAAAAGGTCACTCAGCTTCAGGCAGATATTGAACGAAGAAAGCAGCAACATGAGCAGGATCAAAAGACCATATCGGCTTTAAGGGAAGAAAATGCTCAGTTGCGTCGCAACAATGAAAAATGTGCCTCCATCAACGAGAATCTACGCAAGGAAAATCGGGACTTGAAACGCAAGGCTTGCCCAGAGCGTTACGTCCTACCCTCTTTCATCAATGTAGAAGCAACACGCATCTATAAAGACAAGCAAGGACAGTGCCACATCGCCATGAAGTTTACTGGTGGTTCAAAGGAATATAGCGAGAAGATAAGCAACGAGGACTTTATGGCTTTCAAGAATGGTGACTTGACGAAGGAAGAAGTCATCGCCAAATATCATAAGCACCTCATTGAAGGCTACATCCGCAGAGAGTTTTCAAGAACAGAAAAACGCTCCGCAGCACTTTCCCTCATAGAGAATACCATCTTCGGTTACATGAAACTCTATGCCAGTTCTACATTTGTTCCATCATCCAATGGTGACAACAACCCTCGCAAGCGAAGAAACTATGATGACATAGACGATATGAATGACGAAGAGCGGAAGGGATTATCATATCGATAATTACACTATACTCTTTCATTCTAAGTGCAAGCATAATCAGAAAAGGAAACAAATTCGTCACTTTTGTATGATTTTCGCAGATTAAATGCTACAATGTTAATTTTTTCCTGTACCCTTGCATCCGCATCTTGGAATGGACTGGATTTACGACCCAAGGGGTTCGACTCCCCTCATGATGCAGGATTAAAGTTGAACCACTAGTGTCTCTTAATATATGTTAATCATTCGCAAATTTACGAACTAATGTTTGCGTATTCGAATTATTGTTCGTAATTTTGCGAACAAATTCAGACATTTCAGAATGGAGAACAAGAAAGTATATACAGAGAAACAGGAGCGGATTGCCCGATTTGCCAAAGCTTTGGGACATCCGGCACGTATTGCTATTATGCAGTTTCTAGCGAAGCAGGAACAATGCTATTTTGGTGACATACACGAAGAACTGCCCATTGCCAAAGCTACAGTCTCACAGCATCTGACGGAATTGAAAGATGCTGGGCTGATACAAGGAACCATAGAAATACCTAAGGTGAAGTATTGTATCAACCGTGACAATTGGATGTTGGCCAAGATGCTTTTTCAAGAGTTCTTCAACCAGGAAATAGCGAAATCAGATTGCGGTTGCAATAAGTAATCCTATAATACATAAGTGAAGTAGTATCAAATAAAATCATTATAAGAGATTATTACATCCCTTATATTCGTAGTTCTGCAAACAACAAACAATAAATGTAACTTAAAATGAAAAGAACATTAGTTTTAATGATGGTCAGCCTCATATTGCTGGCCTTTGGTGAGAAATCGAATGCCGTGACCGTTAAGGAACAGTCGGGAAAAGTAAAGGACTTCGTGGAAGTGCTCTATTTCCACGGCAAGCAGCGTTGCATGACGTGCCGATCTATCGAGCAGAATACGAAAGAACTGCTGGAGTCTATGTTCCAAAGGCAAATGAAGGAAGGGAAAGTGGTTTTTCGCGTGATAGACATCTCAAAGAAGGAGAATGCCCGGATAGCGGAGAAGTACGAAGTTACCTGGTCGTCGTTATTCCTTGTTCAGCACAAGAAAGGAAAGGAGAAGGCTGAGAACCTGACAGAGTTTGCCTTCGGGCATTCACGCACTCAGCCAGAAGTTTTCAAGAAAGGCTTAGCAGAGAAGGTCAATCAAGCATTGAAGTAAGGCTATGGAATGGTTACAGGCATTGCTCGACAATAGTTCGACACCCGTGCTGACAGCATTCTTATTGGGTCTGCTGACGGCTATATCGCCTTGTCCGCTGGCAACGAATATCGCCGCCATCGGCTATATCGGCAAGGATATGGAAAGCCGCCGCCATGTGTTCCTGAACGGATTGCTCTATACAGCAGGACGCATAGTAGCCTATACAGTTTTGGGTCTTTTGCTGATACTGATTATCCGACAGGGCGCATCCATGTTCGGCATCCAGAAGTTCATCGGCACTTGGGGCGAGATGTTGCTTGGCCCGGCACTAATCGTTATAGGACTGCTGATGCTATTCAGCCATCGGCTCAACTTGCCACAGTTCGGCTTCAATGGAAGCAACGCCGAAGGATTGAAAAAGCGTGGCGGCTGGGGAGCATTCCTCTTGGGTGTATTGTTTGCAATGGCCTTCTGCCCTACGAGCGGTATGTTCTACTTCGGAATGCTCATTCCTATGTCAGCAACAGCCACATTGGGCTATCTGCTGCCTGTAGTGTTCGCCCTTGCCACAGCCTTGCCAGTACTCATTGTCGCCTGGTTGCTGGCGTTCAGCATGCAGGAGGTTGGCAGGTTCTACGGCTGGTTGAAAGGCATTGAAAGGTGGACAACCATCATTGTGGGTGTGTTGTTCATTCTGATAGGGTTATACGAATGTTACATCATTTATTTATAACAAATTAATTTCAAGAATTATGGAAATCAAGGTTTTAGGCTCTGGGTGCAGCCGTTGCAAGAAGGCACTCGAAGTAGTAAACAAGGTAGTTAGCGAAAGTGGCATTGATGCCAACGTAGAGTATGTGACTGACATCATGCGTGTGATGGAGTATAACGTCATGGGCACTCCTGCTGTGGTCGTTGACGGCGAAGTGAAAATCAAGGGCAGCGTGCCGACGGAGGCTGATGTCAGAAAGGCACTTGGCTTATGATACAGCAAATGGCCGACTGGCTTACTTATGGATTGCTGGGACTCGATGCAGCATCGGGTCTCGGCTCAGCCCTCAACTTCTTCATCTACGACTCGGTAAAGATCCTGTTGCTGCTCTTTGTCATAAGCGCATTGATGGGCGTGGTGAATGCCTATTTCCCTATTGAACGACTGCGCAACTATCTCATGACACATCGGCTCTATGGGCTGCAATACCTTTTGGCATCCGTATTCGGAGCCATCACGCCATTCTGTTCCTGCTCCTCCATCCCGTTGTTCATCGGCTTCGTCAAGGGAGGCATTCCACTCGGAGTCACTTTCGCCTTTCTCATCACTTCGCCGTTGGTCAACGAGGTAGCCGTAGCAATGTTTCTCGGTTCGTTTGGCGTGAAGGTCACAGCCATCTATGTCGTTAGCGGCATCCTGCTCGGTATGATTGGCGGTTTCCTTTTAGGAAGAATGCAGCTTGAACCGCTATTAAGTGACTGGGTGAAACAAATTC